>Ga0123342_1003840_pt1 | contig 23639 bp, 8 predicted proteins | sample Turbeawhitnodule_FD_89960 | JGI IMG/M metagenome (GOLD analysis project Ga0123342, IMG submission 89960) | Root nodule microbial communities of legume samples collected from Mexico - Turtle bean Mexico white nodule | ecosystem: Host-associated > Plants > Roots > Nodule | place: Mexico: Nepantla... | reverse complement strand
TAAAAATAAAAAAAAAATATATATATATATATATATATATATATATATATATATATATATATATATATATATATATATAAAAGCTTTGTACTCAAATTTTGTTTTTGCAATTTTGGTGCCACTTATTTTCAAAATAGAGACTAAATACATATATATCTAAATATCTAAAACAAAATAAGTTTAAATATCTCATATAAAACTGTTTTATAGAGCTCATCTAAAACTGTTAATACATATATATCTAAAACTGTTAATACATTTATACTAACTTTCATGTAAAACACTCCAATTCACATCATACTAAGATTATTATTTTTTTATTTTAAGAAGATTAGAATGGTTTTATCATTTACTTCCACATAATCGTTTAAAATTTCTTAATTTTTTACAGAAAAATCAAATAATATTATTAGAGAATATTTATTGCAGTATGTGACATGAGAGTTTACATTAAAATATTAAATGTAAATTTTTTAATTAAGACCGTTGGACTAAAATGACTTATTTTTTTTAAATGGAAAACTGGATGTTTCTATTTTAAAATAAAAAAGACAAAATTGAGCTTCGAAAGTATAGAGTGAACAAAATTATAATTTAGTCTAAATTATTTATCTATGATTATGTGTTCATAGACTTTGAAATAAATGTTTGTCTATTGATAAAAAAAGGAATATGTTTGTCCATATTTTTTTATCATACATGGTGTCAGTTTGTGGTTTGAATTTTTTTGTTTAGAAGTATCTATACTTTGTTTGGAATAACTTGAAAAAATTCCATTTTAGGAATTTTCTATCTATAATTAATGTTGTTTTGCCTTTTGTCAACTTTCACATGACCATATATGACTCTGTTTTATTTTATTCATGGTATATTCTAGCACAATTTTTTTTTTAAAAACATTATGTTATAAATTTTGACTAAAAAAAATTATTCCCAAGTATATTATATTGTTCATTAATCTATATTATCTCTTGAATTTGTTTTATATAGTCTTTTGAAGAAGAAAACGAAACTGTTGTTTCATTGGTTTTATTTAGGGATCTTCAAAATCTAAGTGAAATCCAGTATGAACCCAATTGGTTTACGAGTATTGCCAAACTCCTGCAGAACCCACGCAAAATATTATTTTCTTCTAATTTACAACAATAAACATAAACATAAACATATTTATTCCTGTTAGGAAGATGTGACCTAAAGAACTATTGAATGATTTCATCTTCTTCTTTTTTTCAGGCAAACCATCAGAGCTTCAGTGTGGTCTTCCTCGCTTTAATGGTATTCCTTCAGATCTCAGTCACCCTATCTCAGGTGAATGTCAAATGGGGGTACCAGTAAAAGGTACTCCGACGCTCAAGTCAGTAAAATGGGTATTCGACACTCGAAAGAAAGTGTACGGTAATAATGACGTACCTTGTTCTTGGAAAGTGCGCTATTTATATTATTTTAATGGATTTACCTTATTGGGTCAGATTAATGGAGTGAATCATAGTTAGGGGTGTATTACCTAGTTCTTACATTACAAGAAAATCATGAAATAGAAACCAATTCTTAGAGATCAAAATAATTAGTTGCAATAGTAACTAAATTAGAGACCATTTTATAAACTAAATAAAAAATTGGTTTCTAAATTAGTTTCGATTATTGTTAAATAGTTTCTAAATTGGTATCTAATTAGCAACCAAGGTTTTAACTACCAATTATTTAGTTTCTAAATTTGGTCTCTAAAACCTTGGTTGTTAATTAGATACCAAGTTAGAAACTATTTAACAATAATAGAAACTAATTTAGAAACCAATTTTTTATTTTGCTTTTAAGATGGTCTCTAATTTAGTTACTATTGCAACTAATTATTTTGGTCTCTAAAAATTAGTTTCTATTTCATGATTGTCTTGTAGTGTTAATGATAATTTAACTACTGACTTTCAGCATTAATGGTTTAAGTGTATTGGTTGACTTTCAGCGATAATGGTTTAAGTATGTTGGTCGACCTGCACGTCAATACAGGACTCGGTCAGCTCGGTCAAAAAGATCGAATGTTAAAAAGATCGAATTATGAAATTCGATCGTTCGATCCATATCAGTACAATATTAAAATATCATTTTAATGCATAGTACCACGATCTCTCCAAATTTTGTTCCCTGCTAGTTCCATTATGTTAAATTGTGGAGTTCAGTTCAATACCCTTTATTACACTTTTTTTATATTTTATTTCATTCTCTTCTTATTATATTGTATCACATGTATTCATATTATTTTCGCTGTTCATTATTTTTCTGGAATTGTTTCCTTAGCAGCGTGTGCAACTCCAAGCTAAACACGTCTCATTTTCAAAAACGGTGTTAATTCCTTAACTTTCTATAACTTGATAGGCAAAGTTTTGGCATTATATAAGAAAAGGATGTTGTTGATACGTAACGTTTCTAATAAGAGTTTTTGATATATAGCAATTGTGTTGTTTAGAAAGGAGAGAGAGAGAGAACATGGGAAGCATTCTCCTAAATCCAACTCAACCCTCTTTCTCAGATACCCTTTTGGCTCCATTGAAGAACCACAAGGTTCATCACCATGCTTCTGCTTCAAGGAATCATCGTTTCAAATGCAACAGTATGAGTAGAACTTCCTCCTTTAATTACAGAAGCAGTGCTTCTGTTCCACTTCATGAGTTTCCTTCGGTATCTTTCTCCCACTTTCTTCTTGCTTAATGTCTAGGGTTTACCTCTAAAAATATTTCCATCAATCTCTTTTCAAACCATAACAAGTTCTTGCTTCTTTTATATAACTTTTCTTTTTGTATTTTCTTACTACAAAAGAAAATCATGAAATAGAACTAATTTTAGAAAAAAATAATAATTAATTATTATAATAAATTGGAAATCATTTTAGAAATTAAAAAAAATTGGTTTTTAAAAATAGTTTCTATTATTGTTAAATAGTTTCTAAATGATTAGTATCTAATTAGCGATCAAGGTTTTTGTTACCAATTAATTTTCTAAATAATTGGTAGTTAAAATCTTGGTAGCTAATTAGATACCAATTTAAAAATTATTTAACAACAATAGAAATTAATTTAGAAACTAAATTTTTTTAGTCTCTAAAATGATATATAATTTAGGCATTATAACAACTAATTATTTTGTCTTTAAAATTGGTTTATATTTCATATTTTATATTAACTAAAAATAAAAATAAGATCAAATTATAATATAATATATAATTAAAAATAAATCTTATTTTACTAAATTACATATTATTTTAAACAGTACTATAAATCAATCTTATAAAATTAAATTAAAATTAAACTTTTACTACTTTCATATAACATTTGATTCATTAAAAAGTATGTTTTAATTGAAATTTATCCTAATTCAAATTAATTTTATTAGATGCTTCAAAAATTGTTTGTATAAATATATTCTACTTGCTGTAGATAGTAACTAGTAAGGAATTTTTAGCAAATAGAATAAATCATCTGCGTAATGAAAACTCTTACAAGAGATTTTCTAAGGAATTTTTAGTTAGAAAAAAAAATCCTTTTGTAGTGATATATAAAATTATATAAAGGAAAAATAATCATCATCAAAGTTGGTTAATACTTTGATTAATACCATGATTAAAAATGTTGATAGTTGTGCATTAAAATTTGCGATATACTTTTTTTTTTAATTTGTGTTATACTAAAGTTAATGTTAATTACAATTTTTTTTGTGAGGCTTCATTTAATGAATATATAGAGGACAAGGGAAGAGTAATCCGATCTATATTTTCAGAATCGGCAAGCCAGCAGCTTAATAAGGTAATTTCATTTCGAAGATTGATGATTTTACTGTTCAAATTATAAATATATATATATATATATATATATATATAAAAGAAAATATGAAATAGAAACCAATTTTTAGAAACCAAAATAATTAGTTATTATTTAGATACTATTTTAGAAAGTAAAAGAAATTCTCGTTTTTAAATTAGTTTATATTATTGTTAAATAATTTCTAAATTGGTATCTAATTAACAACGAACGTTTTAGATACCAAATTTAGAAACTAAATAATTTATAGTTGAAACCTTGACTGCTAATTAGATACCAACTATTTAACAATAATAGAAACTAATTTAGAAATCAATTTTTTTTTAGTTTTGAAAATGGTCTTTAATTTAATTACTATTGTAACTAATTATTTTGATATCTAAAAATTAATTTTTATTTTATGATTTTTTTTAGTGATATATATATATATATAAATATATATATATATATATATATATATATATATATATATATGCCATACCTGAACCTTGAGTACCAAATATTTTTTAATTATTTGGACTTCAGCTTATCCTCTTAAATTCATAATTTTAACGTAAGATTTAACATGTGAAGTGGTTTTTTTTTTTTTTTTAAATTCCATGCAAGAGACATACAATTAATTTTGAAGATTCAGTTCATTAGTTCAAATCTCATTACAATAAAGACCTACTAAAATATTAAGACTTATCCATTTTAATAATTATTTTAAAAATTTCATTTATTTTGATAATTAAAAGAAACCTATTAATTATGAGCCAAGGATATATATATTATTAAAATAAATACATTTTTTATTTATACACCAAAATGAAATTTTTAGTTCGTGTTAATGAATCCATGACATATTTTTGGAACTACAATTTTTAAGGATCTTAATATTGTATTTAAGGCTGTGGGAAAAACCTCTTTAAAAAAAATTAAGAAATAATAAAATCACTTATTTATATATTGAATTAATATATGTTTATAAATTAAATTTTAGAAGTTATTTCTGCAAACTTTGATTTTATTTTAACGATTTTTTTTTTTCAAACATAACCCTATTATAAATATCTAAATTTTGCACTAATCTAATTAATCATTCATCTAAAAAAGCTCTGTGAATTATATATAGGAAGAGTGGAGAGTTAAGATGAGTCCAGTGGAAGCCTTGTTCTTAAAGTGTCATCCAGTAATATACATTACAGCTAAATGCAAATCTGAAGTTCATGAATACCCACCTCACATTCCTCACCAGATCACCAAATATCTGGAGTTTCAAGTTGTAAGTATTACAAATCAATATATACATGCAATCAAACTTTGATGAGAGAATAATTTAATTAAGGGTATACTATAATACGAAATTAGTTTTCGTCTTTGGTTCCAACTTTAAATCATTCAAATACTTATAATATGAAAATGATTGAAATGAGTTATTCTCTATGCCCTATGAGAAAATCATTGAATAGAAATTAATTTTAGAGACAAAAAAAATTAGTTGCTATAGTGACTAAATTAGAGACCATTTTAAAGACTTAAAAAAAATTTTGGTTTCTAAATTAGTTTCTACTATTGTTAAATAGTTTCTAGATTGGTATCTAATTAGTTACCAAGATTTTTGCTACCAAAATTAAAATCTAAATAATTGGTAGTTAAAACCTTGGTAGCTAAATTAGATACAAATTTAGAAACTATTTAACAATAATAAAAACTAATTTAGAAACTAAAAATTATTTTAGACTCTAAAATGGTCTCTAATTTAGTCACTATAGCAACTAATTATTTTTTATTTCTAAAATTGGTTTCTATTCAATGATTTTCTTGTAGTGATATGAAATGATTAATTTTTTTTCAAAGATTGATAGTTTTTTTCAAAATTTGTTGTTTTGATCGGAGACTAATGTTCAGTGTAGTTACTTTCAGTGGATTAATGAAGTGAAACCTAAAATTGAACTAATTGTACATACCTAAGTTTCAATCATTTTCATACTATAAACACTGAAACGATATAAAGTTTGGACAAAAATAAAAATCAATTTCGTGTTATAGTGATCGAAAAACATATTTAACGCTTTAATAAGTTGGATCAAAACCTAAAAGTTTTAGCAATTGTGATGACTAGCATGCATTTTTGTTTGACAGACAAGGGTTGAGTTTCCTGATCTGAATGGTGATTATATGCCACCACATTTCAACATGAATGCAAAAGGAGTCTTGTATTTGGAAAAGAAGGGAATGCATAATTGGATGAAGAATCATTTAGACATTAATTTCAACCTTGATTTTCCTCCATTACTAGACTGGGTTCCTCATTTGGTGTTGCAAACCATTCTACAATCGGTTAGAATCATATATACTTACTTTAATTTATCATCTCATAATCATAGTACTTAGTGAATGTGCCTTCACCTCAATTTATGATTAGTTATATGCTAATTTGAGACATGATGTTGCAGGTTCTAAAAACTTATGTGGATGATATTAATAATGGATTTGCTGTTAGATTATTAGCAGATTACAATTTGTTCAAGAGGAAAAAACCCAAAAACTTGGTGTAATCTTTTATTCATTGAGAGATTTCCCAAGAATAATAATTTATGATGATATAAATAAGTAGTCTTGAATGCTTCAATAGTTTTGCTAATTAGTATGACATATTTTGTTCATAAACATGAATTATACAATACAATTAACCACTAACAGCATACCAACCAATAATCTTGTAGAACCATCTATATTTGTAATGTTCTTATGTGCATATAATTTCTGAAAGGTTTTTTATAGAACAAGAAATGGCATAGCTGAATTGTTTAGGTATCTAGTATTTATTTGTGTGTTCCTTGGAGCATAATAATAATGGAAAATTATAAAGGACGTAGTCAAATAAATAGAAATTAGTTCAGATTATAATTTATGAGTGAAGTGCAATTCTAATCTTATAAGTCAGTTTTGTAAGATTGAATTAGACGTAAAACCACTTACTAAAATGGTATCAAAGTCATTCACCACTTACTAAGATCTTATGGGTGGTCAACACGAGTCAACGATAACATAATAGTCCTAAAGAACTTGAATATGATAGACTCAAAATAGTTTTGATATCATCTTAATAAGTATGTTTAAGTCTAATTCAACCTCACAAAATCGGCTAATAAAGTGAGTATTGCACTCCACTTATATATTAAAATTTAACCTTATTTTTAATTAGATATAGAATCTCCATCACGTCAATCCAGAAGTAAAAAATGTATTTTAGATTGTTAAATGCAAACTTCATACGTATACTTCCATATAATGTGTTTTGAAAAAGGCTTATGGAATCTCTAATAAGGAATTTTAAAAATCTTATTCTAGATTGCACAATTCGAAATTCTGAATTTTTTTCTTGATTTTTGTACAATCTAAAACTTCTTATCTCATTATAATTACGAATTGTCTAATATAAAATGTTACATTTAATATTCTGGAACATACCATGGATAAGAACATTGAAACTTAAATTACTATTATAGATTGCTCAATTCAAAAGACTTTTGAAATGCACAATCTAGAAAAAAAACTTTGAAAACTAATGTCAAACACTTTCATTCTTTCTCAAATACCTTAAAATAAAATGTAAAACTTACATAACATAACCAAATTCAACACCTAACTTCTAACAACAATCTTTACCGATGTACAAAGCAAATAACATCACCACCAAGGACCAACAATGGAAGTTCACAATTGTTCTAAAATAGAAAGGGAAAAACAAATAATTTTGAACAGAAAATAGTGATTGCAAGAAAAAAACCATTGGGTCTAAAGAGAAAAAAAAACTATTAACTTAAACGTCTTGAAGTTGTGGAGTGTAAACACCTAGAGTTTAACACTTGTTTTGTTTGGATGTTATTTCCAATTTTTTCCCATTGCTTTTAGAATTGGACTTTGAAACTATGAAAAAAGCTAAGAATATTTTTAGGCAATTTCTTTCTAAACCTCCATTGTTTTCATCTATACCCCCATGGAGGTGGTTAAAAGACTAAACTGCGCCTTCTTTGCCGCCACCGTCACTTCCCCTTGTCATGGCAACCACTCTTGTGTTATATGTTGTGTCATGGATGAACTCAAGAAAGAAAGGGTTTTGGATAGTGAAATTCATAAATTTTTTCATGTATAAAAGGACTTATGAATTGCATAATCTGAAAGAAAACATTTTCTACATTGTACAATCCATAAGTAAAAGATTATTTCCAAATTGTTTAATCTGGAAACTCTTTTTTTTCATGCAGAAAATACTTTTGAATTGCAAAATCTAGAAGTTAAAAAACTTTCAAATTCCAAAGCTTTTTTCTAAAAGTATAAAAAAAAATAGATTATACAATCTAGAAGTCATTTTTTACTTCCAAACTGTTAAATCCTAAAGCTTTTTTCTTATGCAAAGAAATGAATTTCAGATTGCGTAATCTGAAAGCCATGTGTTTAGGATAAAGTGAAATTTTTCATAATTGTAAAGGTGCAGAAGGGGTGCAAAAAGAAATCCCCAAATTTGATCCTTAAACCTGCATCGGATGATATGGGCCGGACTAGAATATACTGATTACAATTTAACCAAAACTATCTTGGGCCACATATTCTGATCCGGCCCATTATAGTGCTTTCTTCTTCAGTGATATAGAGCACTCGTATTAAACTTTTACAAGAAGAATCTTTTTAGATTATTATTTAATTGATTTGATTTCAATACTCAACTCACATTCAAACACAACACAATTAACTTTATAAACTACTTTTCAAATTAAAAAACTTTAAACATTTTTCATCAATTAACATCTATTTCATACAATTAACAATCAACCTTGCAAGAAAATTTTGAAACTTTTGACCATGTCACATTCACATTCAGGCCTTCTAACCTACAGTTTTATTGAAAGATAAAACTAACTTCTCTTACCTGATTAGAAGTACGAGTACTCACAAAAATCTCCAACTACTATAGAAAACATGGATAACGTAACCTGCATCACAAATCATAATCAATTATCTTAATCGATCTCTAAAATCCTGAAGTAACAAAGACTAATCCTAAAATCACAAACAACACATACAAAATATGTCTATCCAAAATAAACAAGAAAACTCAAAATTGGTCAAAGAAAAAGAAGCAAAAATGAACTTGTTATGAACAAAATTTGGTCGGACAGCTTTAATATAGTCATTGTCAGGAGTCTAAAAAGGGCTTCTAATGTCAATCTGATGAAGAATGGAGTCAGATTTCTAAAGAAAATGCAAAGGAATAATTTGTGTTAGAGAGATGATGATTATTTTAAAATTAAACTCAAATAATTGATTTTTCTATTCATTAGAAGTTTTTACTCTAATAATAAAATAAAGTGTCTTTTTAAGTATATAACTTTTAATCTAAAACTATTTTCTAGATCCTTATAAAATAAAACCCGTAGTAAATTTATTACAGGATTATTTCATTTATAGATACTATGACCAGGACAAAAAAAAAAATATGTTGTGTATTTGAATTAGACTTAAACGTTTTTTTTTTAATATGTTATTAAAGTTAGTAAGAATAATTCAGTCTATTATATCACTAGCTATCGAATGCTGATAAAAAAAAAAACTAGTTATAGAGTGGTTCTTAAACCACTTATAAATATTTAATCGAGATGTTAACGTTCTTACCGAAAGAAAGTCCTTTCTCAAATTTATATAGTTTAACTTTAACATTAAACTCACATTCAAACACAAATAATTAACTTTATAAACTACTTTCCAAATTGACAAACTTTAAACATTTTTCATCAATTAACAACCAACCTTGCAAGAGAATTTTGGAACTTTTGACCATGTCACCTTACATCTATCTAAGCCCTCTAACTTACAGTTCTATTGAAAGATAAAACTAACTTCTCTTACCTGATTAGAAGTACGAGTACTCACAAAAAGCTCTAACTCCTATAGAAAACAAGGATAACGTAACCTGCATCACAAATCCTAATCAATGATTTGAATCGATCTCTAAAACCCTGAAGTAACAGAGACTAATCCTACAGTCACAAACAACACATACAAAATACGTCTATCCAAAAATAAACAAGAAAACTCAAAATTGGTCAAAGAAAAAGGAGGAGAAAAGAATTTACTCTAAACAAAATTTGGTCAGACAACTTTATTCTACTCATTATCAGGAGTCTAAAAAGGGTTTCTAATCGTCAATTTGATGAAGAATGGAGTCAGGTTTCTATAGAGAATGCAAATGGGGAATTTGTTTTAGATAGATGATTATTTTAAAATCAAACTTTGATAATTGATTTTTCTATTTATTAGAATTTTTTACTCTAATAATAAAATATTCAAGTGTCTTTTCATTATATCACTTTTACTCTAAAACTATTTTCTAGATTATATGTCCGGAACAAAAAAATATATATTTTGTATCTGAATTAGACTTAAACGTTTTTTTCTAATATGTTATTGGAATTTAATCTGGTAAAAATAATTAAGTATATTATGTCACTATCGAACACTTCTTAGATCATTTATAAATATCTAATTGAGATATTAAAGTTGTTATTGAAAGAAAGGCCTTTCTCACATTTATATATAATTTATTATTTATTATTTAGTTTTTTAATTTGAGAAAATATATTTTAAAATAATTCTCAGGTGATAATTTAAAATACGCAATCAGTATTATATATAATTAAAAAAAACTAACTCAAAACTAAATAAGTTGATTATATTATTATTTAATTCTATTAACCTCATCTAATATTTTTTCTTAAACTGGTTTTTTTCACTATATAAAAAACTAAACTTTTATTGCTGTATTATGGTTGGAAACTTTATATATTGAAACTTGATATACAAATATAAGATAAAATATCAACAAGTTAAAAGTTTTATAATATCATTAGATTGCAAAACCATTATGCATAGTAAATTTATTAATTCTTGTATAATTATCTTGAAAGACATGCTAGCAATGCTTTTTTATATGATAATGGTTTAAACTACTTTATGCATGTATAAAAATAAAATTTGAAAAGCAATATTATTAAATGAAATAAAGTGATATAAAAAAGTGTATATTATTATAATTTATTTATATTGAAGATGGGAAAGTACTGGTTTTAAAGAATTTATTTGAACAATTTAAGTTTTGTAAGATATAGTTGAAGATAGAATGATGTCATGGCCATATTTTTGGGATTTTAAGGAAGTTGAGAATCATAAATTTGAAGGTCACAGATTCCATGATGGCCACATAATAATGTTCTTCAAAGCTCATTACTCATTTTCTCTGCATCTCTTACATTTGTCAGAATACAACTGCTGCCTTTTCCTACAAGGCAAACATTTAATTCTCAAAATTTCATGCAAATTCATTTTAATTTTAAACTCAACATATTACAACAAAATTAATATTTCACTTACGGATTAAAATCATCTGTGTTGATTTTATGTTTTTCTTTCTCATTTTTTTAATAATTTTTTGTCACATTATATATGATAAAGTTAGTATTATTTTTTTATTCAATGTTCATGATAACATGATAAAAATTGTTTAGAAAATATTAATGTGTGAATTAGATTTTTTTTTTACGCTAATTTGATGAACTTAGTAATACACAACCAACTTGAAATTCACATCATTCGTGTAAAAAATTAGTAAAAAAATTTCAGTTCAATTAGAAGAAACTATTAAACTAAAATATCAGTAAAGGAAAAATATATATTTTAATTTTATTAAAATAAAGCGTCCATTATTGAGATGAGGTGTCCATTTTTATTACAAAATAATTTCAACAATATTTATATAATATAACTAAACTATGCTGGTAGTATAAATTTTTTAGGATATTACAAAAAACTTGATTTTATATCTAGATGTTAAAAATTTTAGAATAATATATATTTTTTTATATAATTATATTCACTTTGATCTAGGTCTATTAGAGTTAAATACGTCGACTTATTTATAACTTATATAAAAACATTTTTTATGTTATATATATAAATTCGGCATTAAAAGCATATTTCTTACATTTTTTAACCTTACGTAAACTTTTCTTTATATAACGTAATTTGATAAATAAATTTGAAATGAAATAACTTCCTTTACATTAGCAAAATAAGATCAAATGTATGTAATAAAATTATTCTTTTTCAGTAATAATTATTAAAAATCCCATTTAAAGTGATTTTTAATTGATTGATAATGTATGAAAATTAAACTTTGATATATATATATAGTCAACTTCAAATTCAAGAGATAATATTACTAAGATTAATCACTGCATTTCAAGTATTATCAGTTTTAAAGGTCGATGTTCCGTCATAATTTTTTCTCTAAAAAACGTCTTTATAGATAATAAACTGTAATTAGTCTCGACTCTAAATTAAAACTATATTGACTTTCACAGAACAAACTTCCAGTCAAAGTTATTTTCATCCAACAACAAACACATTAAAAAGGAGAAAACCTGTATAAATAAGTACAGATAATTATGGCACTTAGGTTGAAGATGGAAATGTTAAAAGTAAGTAAAGTATTGGTCTTTATGGTTGTCCTTGACCATTTAATTTGATCCACAAAAATGGTTTTTGAAGTTATAGTTATATCCATTCAAATAATTTTATGAGTCTAACAGCAGTACTATATATATATATATCATGAATGGTGCAGTTTAAAAACCGAATTATGAGCTTTGATGCCTTAAATTTGACTGAGCATCATTTAGTATGTTGTGAGCCTCCATTGTTGACACATTCTTCTACACCACACAACTTTTCTGAAGCACCACCATCAATCAATCTTAAGCAAATTAGCAGTGATAATGTCAGAGTTGGTAAGCATTAACTTTAATTTTGACAACTCTAAGTCTACTTCCATTGAAATCAGTGTTAACTCTTTCTTTCTATCTTCACCTCAATTCTTGACCATCACTTCCATTCATTTACTGCTTATACACACTTTCTTCAACACTTCAATTTTACAAACAACTCCCATGTCTTCATCAGATTCCAAGCTTTCGATTTTTTCTTCTCTTATTTATGTTGCTGATTGGGTTTTTTTTACTGATATGAGTTCATTGTTTACTTATATGAGTTATGTTTACTAATATCAGCTAATTTTGGTTTAGTGAATTATGTTTAAGCAACTCTTTTAGTTTTAGGTGGGAGGTTATCACAAATGACTTGTTTTTAGTATGAGGGTTGAAAAAAAAACTTATTATTAAATAAAATTTAATTTTAAAAAAATTATTAATATTCTAATTAATTTATATTATTAATAAATAGTTTCTAAATTAATATCTAATTAGTTATTAAAATTTTAACTATTAATTATTTAGATTTTAAAGTTGATAGCTAAAATTTTTAATATATTAATTTAAAAACTATTTATTAAGAATAGAAGCTAATTTAATACTAATAATTTTTTTTTTAATTTTTAAAATAGTATTAATTTAGTTAATATAATAATTAATTATTTTTATTTTTAAAATTAGTTTTTATTTAATTATTTTCTTATAGAGTGTTAAATGCTCAATTTTAATTTATTTTATTTTTAACCAATAAAAATAAGGAAAACAGTTGGTGAGGTTATTAGAATCTCTTGTAAAACTTGAGATTTTTCATTTCCATGTTTACATGAAAGGATAATAGTGAACATTGGAGTTTCTAATGTCACCAAATTCATACTTATATAGTTTTTAGATTTTAGATTTTGAGTTTAACTGAAGTTCCTCAAATGGTTTTAGGTGATGTATCTATCACCTTTGTACTCAAGTTTGTTATATTATATCATTAATTGATATAAAACTTTAAAACACATCCAACAACTACAGTTGAATATCCTTGAGTATTAAATAAGTCCTTCAAAATTATCTATTGACAACTGAGTTCCTAAATATATGTTAATACTGTAATTTTAATCAATTTTATTTTAAATTTAGACTAATTAATATGTTCTTTTTTACCCTTTTAAAGATTTTGCTTTTAAAATAAAATTTAAAAAATAATGTGATACTACCTATAAGTTCACACTACAAGAAAATAATGAAATAGAAACTAATTTTTAATGACAAAATAATTAGTTGTTATAGTGACTAAATTAGAAACAATTTTAGAGACTAAATTTTTTTTGGTTTCTAAATTAGTTTCTATTATTGTTAAATGATTTCTAAATTGATATCTAATTAGTAACAAAAGTATTTCTACCAAATTTAGAAACTAAATAATTGGTAATTAAAATCTTGATAGCTAATTATATACCAATTTAGAAATCATTTAATAATAATAGAAACTATTTTTTTTTTAAATTTCTAAGATAGTATTTAATTTAATTACTATAATAACTAATTACTTTTATCTTTAAAATTAGTTTCTATTTCATGTTTTTATTGTAGTGTTTATAACGAGAATATAATTTTTTTTTATGAAATTATGTAGTTTTTAATAAAAGGGTGAATAAGTACATATATAATAAATGACATATATGCTAAAGTTGTTACTTATGTGAGTATAATGCATGTAGTATCTACACTTTCTTAAATATGTCACTATTAAAGACAATTATTACAGTGTCCCTGGCCTCACCATTCTTCAGACACATGATGGCTACGGATCATATTAGAAGGCTCTGGAATTTTTTTAAAAATTATATAAAAAATGTTTTATATTATTTCATAAATAGGTTGAACTTTTTGTGTCATTTTCACCTTTTTTTTCCAAAACAAGTATATGATGTATAGTTAAAAGTACTTTTATCTTAGCAGTTTTTTTTTTTTTTACATTTATAAATTCATGTTTAATGGTTTTTTAACTATGCAATATACTATGATTTTGGTAATAGAGTAAAAGTATTTATTGTTTATAAAAAAAGAAATATACATCAAAAAGTTATGTTATAAAGAAAATAAATACAAAGTAGGAGAATTAAAATATGTATAAACTTTATTTTGATGTATATTTTTTGGAGACGTAGCTCACTATGATTGGTAAGAGAGATAAACAGAAAGAAAATTGGAAAATACATTATGATGAGATCGAAAGAAAAAGCTGGAAGATTTATAATAAATAAAATTTATAAAACTATTACTGAATATATGTGTGTATATTCTTCCATTGGGCACATTACTATACATAAATATTAGTGTGTAATTTCTTTTCAAGGCAAGAATAAATTGAATAAAAGACAAGATAGAATGTTTTTGATTTCTTTTTGTTAAAACTAATAAAAAAGTACAACTTTTCGTGAACATTTTTATAAAAAAAAAATATATAAATTTTTAAAAGCTTGTATTAACTAAAAATTCTTCTTAATTATTTCCTTTCAGACTCGTAAAATATCTATATTTAACCTGATTTACGAGTTGATCTATCCTCTAAACGATTTGTTTATTCATTTTTTTTCCGATAATAATTAAAAACACAAATAATCTTTAAATGATTCTTTTTATTCATTTATTTTTTATTGATAAAAATGGTAATCAAGAAACATAAATGCTTGATTTGTGAAAAGAAGAAAACCCTATTATGAATGCATAGAAACCTAGAGAGAGAGAGAAAGGGATTAGATTGAGATCTGATATTAGATCGAGAAACAGCATTTTCAACAGAGAAAAGATGAAAGTCAAAGTGAGTGGTTGCATAGATTGGGTTTTGTTGTGCAAAGCACATTGAATATATCATCAAATATTGGGTTTCAATAAATAACCTTGCATGGTTTGTCGTAGTCATGCATGTGCCTTCATAATACCCTCAAATAAATTAACATTGACAACCCCAAAACACACAAACAAATTCAAAAAGGAAACTCAGCATCTTAGCTGTATTTCTTGCATCGTGGCCACAATTTAACCACATATATGCACTTTTCTCTTTTACCCTTAAATAATAATGTTCTATAAATTATATTAATATAGTTTTACATAACTTAAGAGTCGATGTTTATAAATTATTTTTCTCCTAACTCATCGATATACTTTTTAAGGATAAAATCGTGTCAAAGTGTTGACCTCCAAAACAGACAATACTGCAGATGCGATAATTGTTGGGTATGAAGCTAGTACCAATTGGGTTGGGCTAACTAGACACCATATCTAGTGAGTGAGCTTAATCATTGTGTCCTCTTTATAATCTCTATTTAAAGAGATAATTGTACTTGTAATTGGTGTGCAACAGGACAGAATGAAAACCTAATAGTTGTCCGTGTGGATGTAGGTTGCAGTTGACGACCGAACCACGTTAAATCCTGTATTGTTTATTTTCTGCAGTTGATTTGTGATTATGTGTGTTGCTTCCGCGTGCGTTTTTCCCATCAATAATTGATCTTAGCAATGCTATCTTTTGGACTTAAAGTCGGAACAATAAATACTTAAAGTCTTAAAAAAAACTATTTCATATAACCCCAACAAAAAGAAACATAGAACAATTCTTCATAACAACTACACTTCCATTAATATACAATCCACAAATACTCAAACTAAAATCTGATAAAGTTTATTTGATTTGGTATTTAGGCTTGTTGCTCTTTGCACCTTCTTTTTTAGATGCACTCATATAATTACCAAAAAGACACATAATCAAATTCAATTAAATTCTCTTTCTTTTCCCAATATCATTCTTCTCTTTCCCTTTCAATTAGGGTTTAATCACTATACAAAAGAGTCTAATAATGACGGTTAAAAATGACAAATAAAGACAGTTTTAGAATCGTCATTATTACGGGTGTCGTTATAAATAAGTCATTTATAATGACGGTTGGAGAACTGTCGTTATAAATCAGTGATAATGACAGTTCTTCAATCGTCGTTGCTATACTGTAAATAATTTTTTTTTTAAATATATTTTTAAAGACGGTTCCCAAAGAAACCATCGTTGTAAGTGCGTCTCCTTTTAAAAAAAATTATTTTTAAAGACAGTTCCCAGGTGGAATTATTTTATTTTTTTATATGCACCTCAAACCTGCATAAAATATCTAATTTTCAAAAAATTAAAACATTTAAAATCATAATTTAAATATGGAAAATACATATACAACAAATTATAACATTGTAAAAAAAAATTGTTAATATATGTAAAAGTTCTATCTCATTTTAATAATTTATCTATCTTAAGGTGTTATACATGGTTACAAAATACTTTGACCATGTTGTCCTTACGTACTCCAATGCTTCCGAAGCTAGCGGCTGTTGATTTTTTTTTGGAATTAGTGCATGAATAATAAATCCTGAATTTTAAAGTGTTTTTTGTATTGAGGTATTTACCTGATCCCAACCCCTATCAATTGTAGCTCTCACAATAGTCGACATCCACTGCATAACATAATAACCACACTCATAACTTCCAGATTGCTTGTTTGACTGCATGTGAAAATAAATGTATTAAATGAATGAATGAGACACATTAAATTGAGTGAACATATATACTTTAAATACCTTAAGGTACATCCAAGTGAGTTTTTGTGCGTTTGCACTTTCCCTCTCACTCAACATGTTATTGATCCCAGGAATCAGTTAAGATAAAGATCCTTTCATGAGCAACTACTCCGAGATAACTGCTAAACTCCTTTGCATATGGCCCAGTTGCCACACCAGTGTTGACATCAATAGTTAATGGTTTTTTTTACCATCATTTTTCTTCTTAAACATATTCTTTAATCTTGTAGGTCCTCTACCAGTTCTTGAACGAGAAACTTTATCATCTGCCATTTTCAAGTTATCAAACAAATATGATAAGCATCAAGAATATGAAATATAATAAAAATTATATATTGTAAAACTAAACGTGAAACACATGCACATACAAATATATATTCTTTCGTCATGATCATTTCGAGTTGCATGTACAACACCAACAACATCCTCGTACTCTTTATTGATCATCGTTCTTGTAAGTGATTCAATCTCACAAATGTCATTGTTTGTATCTTCTGCATTATTATGTTGCTTTTTTCCATGTAGCACAACAAACCAATGTTTAGACGTAGGATCTTGGATATAGAAAACTTGGGAAGCTTGATATGCCATTATGAATGGTTCGTCATGATATATCTTTCAAAAGTCAACCAAAGTCATTCTTGATTCATCAACTTTGACATCAGTCTTATTGTCAACCCACTTGCATTTGAAAACAGGTACAGTAAACTTGGTATAATTAACTTCTCAAATCTCTACTATGACACCATAATAATGCATTGATCCCACAACAAGATTTTGATCCTTTGAAGTTGAAAACTGCATAAACTCTACCTCCATGGTGACTCTGCTATTTTGCATTATACTCCTATCATCTCGAGACTTTGTATAAAACAAACAACCATTTACTTCATAGCCAAAACAACATAAAACATCAAACTTGAGACCGTTTGTAAGCTATATTAATGTTTCAGATGCTGATGGATCATTCATGATTTTTTGCTTAAACCATGACATGAAAGTTTTGTTATGCTCAATTAACACTCATTTCTCTAATTGTCTTGGATTCTTATATTTGACAATGTCTTTGTGTGTATCTAAGTATGGTAACACCTCATCAGTGTTATTCAGGATATACAAGTGTGCTTGCAGAACCTCTTCTCTAGATTTTCTTATGACATGTACACCTTTTGAAGATTTACTTATATATCTACGAGAGTGCCAACATTTTTCAGGAAACAAAACTCAATAGATTCTTCTAAAATATATCTTTCAATAATGAAAGTTTCTGGATGACATTGATTCTTCACATATCCCTTCAAAATCTTCATGTATCGTTCAACTGGATACATCCATCACATATAAACTAGCTCACACAATCTGATTTCTCTTACAAGATGAACAACCAAATGTACCATGATATCAAAAGAAGATGGAGGAAAAAAAATCTCGAGTTGACACAAGATAACAATTGTAACAAACCAACTTGCACCTGATTTTTCCCAACCTTGAGGCCTTCATATAAGCCTTTACGCTCAGTCTTCCTAAATAACTCATCTAACTCTTCAACCACAATGATAAACAGGAAAGGAGCCAATGGATCTCCCTACCTTAGCCCCTTAGAGGGAGAGAATTGTTTGGATGGGCTACCATTGATGAGGATAGAAATAATTGTTGATTCAAGGCATCCCCTAATCCAAGATACTCATTTAGCACATAAACTCATTCTTTCGAACATATAACCTAAGAACTCCCAACTCACCGAGTCATTAGTTTTCTCAAAGTCAACCTTAACTATAAATCATTTTTCTTTCCTCCTTCTAACATCATCAATAACCTCATTTCCCATCATTATACTATCCAGAATTCCTCTACCCTAAATGAAAGCAGATTATTTTTTTTATCTAAGTTTATTCATAACTTTTTGCAACCTTTTAGAAATAATTTTATCTATGATTTTATACAAGCTACTCACAAGAGATATTGACATATATTCATGTAGGCCTACTGGATTAATAACTTTCATGATGAAAGTAATAAATGAGACATTACATCCTTTAGGCCATTTTCCAAACATATGAAAACTTATCACAACCCTAATCATGTCATATTTTATAAGGTCCCATAACTCTTTGAAAAAATTAAACTTAAAACTATCTCGTTTAAAGCTTTTATTACTATCTCAATCTCACACAACTTCCTTACTCTTCGAAGAACATTCTAATAAAAGACACAATTTTTCTCACTATTAATTTGAGTTTGAGAAAACACAATATTATCTAATCTCACTTTTAGCTCATTTGCACACGAAAACCTATCCTTATAAAAATAATAATTCATTTATTATAATAAATAAGAAAGCAATATAGTTACAATTATAATAAATTTTATTGTGTTAATTATTAATTAAACTAACATATTAAATATTTATTATGATGATAAAAAATATATGTCAATTAATAATCAATATAAGAAATACTTGCTATGTTGTTTAAATCAATAATTAATATAATAAATCTTATGTGGGGTTAAAATTAAATTCGTGTTTGTTATTCTTTTGCAAATATTTAGCTTCTTGTTTTTTCTTCTCATTATTGTATGTTGCGTTTTCTTTACCTTTGGTGCTCCATGTGTCAAATCCATTTTTGTTCCAACATGTTTCTTCTCATATTCCTAATAAAAATTCATTATCTTGGTCCTTATATAAATGCAAATGGTTGTTGAAATGTTTGGTATTACAAGATACCTTTTCCAAATGATGATTGTTTTGGTGGTGGTGGTGGTCATGTTGCAACTTTCTCTTATTATAAACTCTTTGATAACCATAGTAAAATATTACTTAAATCTTAAATTCAGAGAAAAAAAATAAAAAATCTCATAAATTAATTTCTAAATTTCTTTTTCGTTGATATTTCTTTTACTTATAAGCATTTTATGAAAATTATTGTAGCAAATTTTTTTCTTATTGTCTCACGTAGATCTCGAAAAAGATATTTAAAATAGATATTTTACTTGCTCAAATCACACTCAAGCAAAAAGTTATGTCTTTCAAAAATTTCTTATACATCTACATCATCCATGCTCTTTGTAACTACTTGTAGCTTCTAGATTTCTATACATACAATAGTACATATATGTTTGTATATTTATATATATTGTACGTATATGATTTTTTCCAATACTTTAACTTAAGGAATATTATATGCACGAAGAAAATAAATAAGCCAACAAAACATTTTTTTTAAAAAAACTATTGATTATGACCATAAGATATAAAGTGAGTTTCTATGTTCGGTAGTTCTATAGAAATCAAATTTTATGTGATAAAGTCTTCTGATCTATGTAATTGTAAGGAAATCAGTATAATTTTTTTTGACTTATTATGTAAATTTGTTTAATCCATATAGATAAATTTTGAAAAAATATTTATATAGATTTACGTCAATTCTTTAATGTATATATAACTTTAAAATAATTGACACAGAAAATCTTTGTTATGTAATTAATTTTATCTAATATATAAAAATTGAAAATAGAGGAAGAAAATATTGTAGAAAGGCAATTATTCTCGAATTGGTATTAAAGAATATAATAAATGAGTGACGTTGTTTTTTATTTATAGAAACTTGATTTTTGTTTGAAAAAACATCCACCTCCTTGCATTGATTGAACAAAAATATAGGACCCTGAGTTGATTTGAAAATCATGTGGAACGTGACGTAAAGCATTAAGAAAGTGTGGATTTGGCAGTGATGTTCTTCGATTTATATTGATTTTTCAAATTATTCCACAATATTTGTAATATTATAAAGTATTTTCCACCAATATAAAACTTTATTCTCCAATGGGTCCATGAATGTGTGGAAGAGAAAACACTTTTGGAGAAGCAAAACGTGGCCTTTAGTATGATTAATCATGTTTGTGATCATAGAGCCACAACAATAAATAATAAATGAATAAAGTTTTATAATTTCTTACGAATTTCTTTTTTGAATTTGGATTTTCGTATCTCTCGATGTTAATTACGAAAATGATTCCAAGATGTTCACGTTTATTTTCTTTTCTTCTAATGGAAAATTGAAGAGGAAATTTCGAGATTGTTAAATATATTAAACAATCAAGGTTCAACATAGTTGATGAATAATTGAATTTCTTAAATATGTTGTTTGAACAAGCTTAGACTCCACAAAACCACATCACCATAAACCCTAATCAATAGTTTTAATGGTCTTGGTTTTTCCACAACTATGGGGTTTTAAAGCGGACTGTGCTTTTGTCTGTTAGGTTTGGAGGGTACTGTTAGACGCAGGATTATGTATTTATTGTATAAAGATTGATCCACCCCTGCATTTATATATCTGTTATTGCTGATAAAAAAAATCGTGGATTTTAATTTATAATCAATATGTATAGTGATTTTTTTTTTTTAGAGAAACAACATTTATTTTAACAATCTTTAAATACTAAAATAGTTTAATTTCCAACTTTCAGTTAAGAGATATATTCAGTATTAAAAATAAAGAAAATTTGATATTAAACAAGATATATAATATACAATGAACTATGTAATTCACTTGTTATTCCAACCCACAAATATAGCCAACTACTACACCATGAACAATGGTTCACTAGGTTTATATAATTAAAGGTGTAAGAGACTTTTATGGAATATAGGGTTCTCAAATTTTAGGTGGCTAAACTAATGCTAAAACCTTTAAATTTATTAAAATAAGAGCCAATTCAAAAGGCAATGTCTCTACTTCTTAACAAAACGTATCACAGCTAGAATATGAACTTAAATTGGAAACCTTACCCCATGAAAAATATATGATGCCATGAAGATCACTTGGAAATTTTTAAATTATTTTTTTTTATCAGAAAAAAAATATAAATAGATAGAAATGTACTTGGTGCCTCAACCCATCTCCAAGAAAATCACTAAATAGAAACTAATTTTAGAGAAAAAAAATAATTAGTCACTATATTAACTAAATTAAATATTATTTTAGAGACTAAAAAAAATGATTGGTATCTAAAGTAATTTTTATTAATCATAAGATTTATAAATTAGTTTCTAAATTGATATCTAATTAACTATTAAGATTTTAACTACTAATTACTTTAAATTTTAAAGTTTGTAGCTAAAATCTCAGTCTCTAATTAGATACCAATTTAAAAACTAGTTTATAAATTTTTATTAACAATAGAAACTAATTTAGATACCAATAATTTTTTTAGTTTCTAAAATAATATCTTTTTTTAATCCGCAATAAAAATTTAATAAATAGGAGTACTCGGGGTACTTCAATCCATGAACAAAAATCTCCTATGCTAGAGAAAGGAGGTTTCGAGATAAAAATGACCAAAACATAGTCAAATTCTGCACATATAATTCTGATAAGCTTAAATCTCTTTAAAAAAAAATCAGGATATCAATGCATAAATCAAATTATCTATAAAAAACTTCAGCAACTTAGTCCAATTCCAGAATATAAGCATGTCAGCTCAAAAAACTCTAAAATATTATCTAATCTAATTAATATAGTGACTAATTATTTTTTGTCTATAAAATTAGTTTTTATTTAACAATTTTCTTGTAGTGAAATAGTCAACTGTACACAAATGAAACCACAAAAATGTCATTTTAAAATAACCATAAACTTACAAACTTTCTTCTCACATTTCACCCATATAACAACAAACATATAAGGTAAAAATAAAATCACCCAAAAATTAAATTCGTGACTGACACAATAAAAAAGACTCAATCGAATAATTTATTTAATTATTAATAATTAACTTTTTTTAGTAAAATCTTATTGACCAATTCTAGTAGAATCTTCTCTACCAATATATTTTGTTTTTCATTTCATCAAATTTGAATTGAATGTAACTTAGAAGAAACAAGTAGAGTTTCACTTCAATGAATGAAGTTGTCCATGTCCTTCATTTGCTTAATTAAATTTGATATTCCATTTTCAATTAATAAAGGGGACAAAGGAATCAAACAAAAGATGGGGGGACCATATCTCTTTCTAGCAAACTTATTACCATACCCTCCCTTCCCCCACTTTATTTTAATCCTACTATCAAAACATCATCACATTTATTCACTGCAAATAACTTATGGTTTTCAATCTCTTTACAATTACAAAAAAAATTGCATTCAACTTCTACATTCTTCTTCTAGTTTTTCTTGTACAAATAACTTCTCTTAAAATAACATCAAAGGATGGCTCTTTTAATCCATATTTTTTTTATCCGAAAAAGAATGAATACACTACAAGAAAATCATGAAATAGAAACTAATTTCTAGAAACCAAAACAATTAGTTGCAATAGTAACTAAATTAGAGACCATTTTAGAAACTAAAAAGAAATTTGGTTTCTAAATTAGTTTCTATTATTTTCTATTATTGTTAAATAGTTTC
>Ga0123342_1003839_pt1 | contig 23639 bp, 9 predicted proteins | sample Turbeawhitnodule_FD_89960 | JGI IMG/M metagenome (GOLD analysis project Ga0123342, IMG submission 89960) | Root nodule microbial communities of legume samples collected from Mexico - Turtle bean Mexico white nodule | ecosystem: Host-associated > Plants > Roots > Nodule | place: Mexico: Nepantla... | reverse complement strand
ATGTTAGAGATTCCACATCGACTAGAAATAAGACTAAAATAGTATATAAGTGGGAAGACCAAACCTTATCTCACAAGACAGTTTAGTAAGGTTAAGTTAGACTTAATTTTTGCTCCCGGCTAACATTTTCCACTCTTTAATCCATCCTAAGATACTAAGTTTACTCTCAACTTCACAGCCTCAAAATCAGAGCAAGGAACTCACTATAAAGAGAGGCAATAATAATAATGTAGTTCCTTTTCCCCATGCTTGTTCTCGTTGTTTGTTTATTTGGCTAAGTCATTCCCATTAATGAGAAATTTATGTTAAAGAATCCACATTGACTAAAAATAAGATTAAATTAGTATATAAATGGGAACAAACCTTATCTCACAAGACCGTTTAGTAAGGTTAAGTTAGACTTAAAATTGACTTCCTAATATGCCTATCATGTCATCCATTTCCTAATATCCTAGTTAGTGTTTGTTGGATCTATCATGTGATTCACTATCGGACGGTATTCGAACCACCCACAAATATCTAATTCACACGTCTAATTCTCGGCATGAGAAAGGTCCTAGACCCAAGACATGTGAAACTCACACTTGATTCATAGAGTCAATTCAAGTAGACCCTTTCAACTTAAGGAGACAATTCACTCTCAAAAATTATTTTCATTATAAAGACTTTAATCCAAGTTCTTGCTTAACTTAAACAAATTATTTACCACATGAGCCAAGAGACATTTGTAAGAGCCTAATGAGGTGGAAACTCAACTCTATAAAGAATAGCAATGGAAACTCTCAAGATTATAAATGGAGAAAATTTAATGATAACAAATGACATGGGAAATTGAATCAATATATAGCAAGGAAAAACGAATGTTTTTTAGTTAAAAAAGGAAACAAAAGTTTCTGAAAGGGTTAATGAGTAATGAAGTCCATAGCAAACTATATACATATAAATAAATTAAATATATATTCTTTCAAATAATTATTTGTCTATTACATATTGAGAGGTTATAAAAACCTGTATATAAACACTGGTAGTTTCTTTTTCTATATTTTTAACACCACAAACATTATTTCAGTAATTAAATTAGACGAGAGAATTTCTTGACTCCAACCATACTTAATTCATATTTGAATCAGAATCTAAGATGCACAGTTGCCTGCAAATTCACAACAAAAAGCAACAAGACTGAGTTTCTTTAGGTTGATCCGGATTGAGAAGGTCATGACCCTAAATTAAACACACTAAATGTGGCTTGTTGGAGAACCTCTTTAGCCAAAACAGTTATTTTGTTATCGAGTTGGTCATTTGAAAGGGGGAGGGGAACATAGCAATTTAATTCACATTGGCAGAGGTCAATGGTGGCACTTGAGCTAAATTCTCAAATAAATATTAAAAAATAATGAACATTCTCGGCCAATCTTGATGAATTTAATGTTGAGGAACGTGACTACATAAAGATTATGTTAAGTAATATGAAAATCCTTTAAAATATCTTCAAATCATTAACCAGTGGTTCTCACATTCTCCCGGGAACAAGCTTTAGGTTCAAACGAAAACAGCTTTAGACCAAATTAATATCAATCACCCTAAAGTCTAAGCATACGGTATACTCAACCTAAGTACCTAATGTTTAACTTCCTTTCAATAAATAAACACGATTCAATCGTTTCAACATCTCCTACTCATTGCGTGCGTACCCTGCATCCGCCTCATTTGGTCTATCTATATACATGTCCAGTTTTCAAACATAAATTTGAATGAATTTCATTTTGCAAACTTAGTTTTAAAAGCAACCCATAATGTTAAGTTCATATGAAGTCAAACATAGGTGTGCATTGGAGGAGAAATCAAACATATTACCAAACTAAGTTTAGCAAGAAAAACTTCCATTCAAAGCAGCTGAACGGGAAACCAAACATAGCATATATAGTGTGTCCTTCAATCATTCTCATACTAAGAATTTTGTATCTTCTGGAGAAGCCACGTACCAAACTTTTCTCCATGATTCGATTACAGTCATCGATCATAATCACTGAAATTAAGCACTATATAATAGAATATCATAAATAATGAAAATAATCACCAAGTACATTTCACCAGTGAATAGTGATATGAAAAAAACTGCTGCATTACAAAACTACACATTCACCAGGGGGTTAGGTTATCACTTCCGAAAATCCAAGTTCCCGGTTCTTATTCTTACCTCAAAGCAACCCTCGGAATTCGAGAAGGCGGAAGCTGAAGAGCGCTTCGAGGACTCCGAAGCACGCGCCAAAGAAGACATCGATAACGTAGTGCCTCCCGAGAGCGACGCGAGAAATTACAGTGGTCACGGCCCAAGCCCAAACGGCAGCGATGAGAATATCAACGGCGAGGGCCTGGTCTCCGCTGAACCAGCGATGCACGAGGAAGGCGACACGCGGATGGTGGAGATCGGCGAGGAGCGAGGGGCGGGAGAGGGAGAAGATTGAAGCGACGAAGCAGACCCTGGAAGAGTGTCCGCTGGGGAAGGAGAAGTTGTCGACGGGGACGACGGCGTTGTACTGGGAGTGGTTGGCGTAGGAGGGGCGGGATCGGCGGACGAGTAATTTGATGAGGGCGATGAAGAGGAGGTCGAGAAGGGAGCAGAGGAGCAGCGGAAGGAGGAGGTGGGAGCGGAGAGGGGAGGAGGGGACGGCAAGGAAGAGGGCGAGGGATACTGGGAAGAAGAATCTGAAGTCCGCCAAAAGCTCTAGGAAACGGAGGAGGGGTTTTGGGGCGATGGGGCGTGTGAGAGTGTGGATGAAGAAGGAGACGGCGTTGTCCAGGTCGTGGATGCGACGGAATAACGGTGGCGCGGCCGGTGGGGATTTTGGGGGTCCATGGCCTTGGCCCATCGGAGTTACTGAGGGCGTTATCGAAAACGTTGGGACTCACGGAAATTCAAACGATCGAAAACGGTTAGTTAGGATATCAAGCGTTCGTTTTGGATTTCTGCGTTTTCCCTGAGTATTTTAGTCTCCTTATTTTCTAATCTCAATTTAATTACCCTTTGAGTTTAATTACTCTTGATGTTTTGATTGAATGATGACTGCAATAAATAAATAGAATAGAAAGCAATAGAAATAAAAAACTGGATGAATGAAAAAGAGGTTATTTAGATTTATGGAAAAAAGCAAAAATAAATAAGATTATAAATAACATTTTTATAATAATTTAATAATAAAATTAAGTACAAATATTATTTTAAGAATATATTATTTATAAATCGAATTAAATTAACTTCAAATTTTAAAATATAATAAAAGATACAAATAAATACTTATATACACTAATATCCATTACATAAATATCTATAGCAATACATATCTTTATGTACATAATTTCTTACAATTCTATTCTTTAAATAATTACTTTTTTTAATTCAAATAACTAACGTTAAAAAATTACTACAATAAAATTAAAAGATTTATTTATTTTTACAATTATTTTAACCAAAATGTTTTATAATATATTTTTATTTAAATATTAATTATAATAATAATAATAATTTGTCAAAATAAAAAAATGTATAGTATTTAGATTATTTATCTTTTAATAAATAAATAAAAATTATTTAATAAATAAAAAATAATTTATTTATTTAATAAAGTAAATAATTGAATAACTTCTCATTATTTTAAATATTTAAATAACTTTTCTTTTTAGGAATAATAACTATATATAATATATATAATATATATATATATATATATAATTTTCCTTTTAATATATATATATATAATTTATCTTTTAATAAATAAAATGTAAATATTTAAGTCAATACAAGTTATTACATGGTAGTATATTTCCTTTTTTATTTTTAATATTTTTTAAAATACTTTATACACATATCAGATAAAAAATGTTATTATTTATTTAATAAAATAAATAATTGAATAACTTGAACGCATGAAAGTACTCACCATTTCAAAGCATTGAGAGAACCATTGTGCCATTTGAAAGCATTCCAGAGCTTGCCACTGAGCTTTGTTCTTTGAGATTTTTCTTACGCCCATTGATGAAGTTAACCATTTTTTTTGTTCCCATTGAGTTGAAAATCGATTCCCATAGAAGTTCTCTCGAAGGCATAATTAGGCATAATTGATTAAGGTATTTTTTAAAGCTTTAAAATGGATTCTCATCCACCTTCTATAGTTGCAAGAATCAATTCAACATTGTTATTTGAAGAAGGAGGAAATCGATTCATATGCAGGTTATAAACAACGGATTTTGTTTTTATTTTTAAAATAACACGGATATAAATATATTTAGATTGGTTATAAAAATAAGGCAATGGAAATGCGCTATTTCTCTAAACACTGTATTTTTTTGTATTTAACGCAACGAAAATTCATTTCATTGTATTTTAAAAAAATAAAGAACGCAACAAAAACTTTTATTTCTGATGTGTATTTTTTTATTCATACTATCTCTCAAATACAACGGAAACAAAATTTTGTTGAATGAAAATTTAAAACATGGAAATTTGTTCCGTGAGCTAGCGAAAAGTTGGGGATTTACTGAGTATAGTCCCTTTAAATGCTAAAGAATAACAAGTGGGCTTGTTTGGTGGCAAGCTTAAGCCCACTGATTGGGCTGCTTACGGATCTTGATATAACAAATTAGTTCATTGCATTCTGCATAAGGGCAAATTATTTCTTTACCTCCATACATTTTTACATTTTTCCTTCCTCTCTATGTCTCTGTTCAGGTTTAATATTTTTTTTAAAATAAATAAAGTTAAATGAAATATAATCTTACTTTTTAAATAACTTTACTTGAACCCCGCACTTTCGTAGTATCTCCTTTTTAAGAATCTTTCTTCTAGAGACAACACTTCCATCCAACCACATTATTAGAGAGAATCTTTCCACAAGTTGAATTTGTGAGAAAGTTCGAGAAGATTCGTTGTATTTGACGTTCTTCTGTGTAAAGATAAAATTATTGAGTTTTGTACTCCATTTTTGTACTTCATTGATTTCTTTCTTAATTTTGTTGTGACTTAAAAAAACATAAAAAATAAGCAAATGAAAACACAACCAATAATAAAAACATCATAAAATTTATCTCAATCACTGTAAACAAGCATCATCACTTAAAAATGAAGAAAAAATACATTACATTCTCCATTTACTCAAAAGAGTATTGTTGAAATTTAAAAAAAAAACATAAAGACTTAGGAAAAAGGCCTGGATGCTGATAGAGAATTTGTCTCCATAAAAGTTTTTTTTTTTTAATTTTAAATTGTACATGATATATTTTCATATATTTTGTATGATAAAAATAATGGAGTCCACACACTTATAGAGAGCATTCTCCCTTAAACCAGATAGATTTGATTAAAAAATGTAAATGGGAAAACGAGTTATTTCAAACACATGGAGCATCATATTGCACATGCAGAATGATTAGCAATGTATTGCTCCCAGCACACACCACTATTCGTGCTGAGATTCAGTTATACTATATTTGTAAGTTCCATCAAACCAAAACCAAAACCTTAAGAACAAGATTTCAAAGGACACAAAGTCCAAGGATCTGAAGACCCATTCCTTTCTGTCCCTTTATAGAATATAGGAAAATAGAATGGTCAAAATAAAGAAAGAAAGATTGAAGAGAAAAAAGTAGATCTACTTCTAATGCAACAAAAAACATGAATTTTGATGAGAGCATATAATTAGTAACAAACCAGTTTCCTGCATCAACCAATAATCAATAATTGGCATCACTATCTTTTCCAAATACGTAATGCCCTCTTGAAGGACATTTTATCCTCAGCTTCATCGACCTCCTAATTAATTACTGTCGTCTACTATATGCAATATATACATATATGGACAACGATTGTTTTCAGTTTTTTTTTTTAATTATTCCCTGTATTTAAACATTTTTTATTTTATTTTCAGTTTTTATATATTACATTTAATTTTTTGCTTTGTGTAACTTAAACAGTAAAAACTAAAAGAGATTAAAAATAATATTTATAAGAAAAAAAAGAAATTAAAATAACATTTATACAACTTAAAATATACAATTTGTAAATATAAAAAGAAAATTATATTTAAATTATATTATAAGAAATAACAGAATAAGTAGGTTTAACTGCACGACATTCAATTAAATCCAACGGCAATAGTTCATAAAATATTGCAATCGGTACACATTTTTAATTTATGTTTAAACTTATAATTATAATAATATACAAAATAGTTTTCCAATTTTATATACACATTTTATACTTATATTTTTTTAATTATATTTTGAATCGAATTATAATCTTACGTATGTTAATGCAAATATCTTGAGGTAAACAATTCGTTCTCCCTTTCCGAAACATAATTCTTAAAGTTCCCAATTGAAAAGCAAGAACACGTTTTCATAGGTAAAAAGCCTCTGGTACACTAAGGATTGGTTTTTTGGTATAATGTCTCTTTAAAATATGGGGAACAAAGACAAAGGAGAAAGTGGTTGGCTAATGAAACAATCATATTCAGATAATTGATTGCATTTGTCTGTAGTGTGTATAAAAGACAATAAGCTTCTGTGTCTATGTTTGTGCAACTTAAATGAAGGATGAATTCATTGGAACCAGGCTCTCAAAAATATTCTTACAACAAAGGTAGAGATGCACTTGCACATATTACATATTCCTCACAAATATTATACGAGGAGGGAACCTACATAAACCAGTTTATGTAAAGCAATAACATCAAATGCAGACAACAAAACTCAGAACATCTTATGCACAACAAGGTTAGATGTCCTATCAATAGTTTTGTACTGTGGAATTCAGTATTATATATTTACTTACCCTCTTGTTTGGTCCTTAATTATTGCTCCTAAAACCTTATAAGACACCTCATTTTTTAAGAAAAAAAATCAAATCAATTCATTTTCAAGTTAAAGTCACACTACAACAAATTTATTAAATAACCGTCAAAATTAAAAATAAAAAATAATTAATCACTATATTAATTAAATTAAATACTATTTTATAGACTAAAAAAATTTATTTAAAAGTGATTTCTATTATTAATAAAAATTTATAAATAATTTTTAAATTTGTATCTAAATTAGTTATCAATGTTTTTAGTTACTAATATTTTAGAATTGTCTCTCAATTAGTTTTTTAAAAATTAATTTATAATCTAAAATATTAGTAGTTAAAACATTAGTAACTAATAGTTAGATACCAATTTAAAAATTATTTTATAAATTTTTATTAATTATAGAAACTATTTAGCTACCAATAATATTTTTAGTTTTTAAAATGATTTTCAATTTAGTTAATAATAACTACTTATTTTAGTGTTTAAAATTAATTACAATTGATTTTTTTTTAAGTGTCACCTTCCAACCACAGGATACTAAGATCAGTAAATTGGATATTTCTTCATCAAAATCAACCACATTACAAGAATCTCAATACAATGTTGATATATGTCTAAAGCTTTGCATATCATTACCATGTTCAAGGTGTATGTTTATATCACTCCTTCCCTACTTTTCAACAATTTTAATCTATGCATACTGCTTTTGATAAACAAACATAAAAAAATGTAAGATATTATTTATAATATTGGAGCTTCAAATGTTATAATATGCAGATATTTAATTTGAGGAGGGAAACTTTTAGTTGGTTCCCCCTTAAAGGTCGATCATCAGTTGAGACAACTTTATTATAGCATTTGGTTGATGTTTTACTACTGAAAGAGAATGCCCCCAAAGATTCTCACGTGTTGGGAAAGGTTGTCCAATAGTAGAGGTGTTCAATTAAATTGTTGTACAAAATTTAACTATAATTGAGTATAATTAGTTTCATAACAAAAGGCTAATTGAAAATAATTATAAATTTTTACTATTTTATTGATTAACTACAGTTTGGTTGGATATTTTTAAAATGGTTAGATATAGCTAAATGGTTATTTTATAATTGATGATAACACTTAAAAAACTTAAATCACTGTCACATTCGTTTTCACTTTTGCACAAAGGGTCCTTTTGCACTCAAAGTCACAATTTCTCTTCATATGATTTTTTTATAGTCCCTAATTGTTTTTTTTTTCTTTATGTGTTCATTCTTGAACTTTCCTTATGTATGTAATTTACACCGACAAGTCATAATGATTAAGTCGTTTTCACAATATGACCATCCTTAGTCAAACTATTTACAGGGTTTGAATTATTTGCTGCATGGTGATTTTGGCGTCAAATCTTGCCTTTTTAATTTGTAAAACTTGTTCCCTGTGGATTTCGAAGAGAATATGGTCCTTCTTTAACTCTTTCAATTCTAAGATGTAAGTTTCTCTGTTAAATTTATTCTTCAATTTTGTTCCTTTTATTCATTTCTTTACTTCTTTTGAATGAATAAAATTGTTCTCATTTAATTATTTGTTTACTTCTATAATGATGATTATAGAAAAAATTTATCCTTACAGTAGGTTCCTAAGTTAGCAATGTTATCCTACATAAATATTTGAAATTAAAGTATTTTTTGTAATATATATTGAGAGGAGAAATTGAGGATGTGTTAATTAAGATTTCACAACACTTTTTTTACATTAAAAAATTCAATAAATTTTAAACGAATTTATAAGAATGTGATGATTTTTTTAAAAAACATTATATTTAAGATTTTATAATTTGAATTTTAAAGAATTTATAAAATATTAAATTGTAATATTTAAATGAATCATGCATTTTACAAAATAAGTATAAGTATAAGTATTTTATATTTTTACTATGAAATATATCTATCTATTATTATATTCCGCAAAATTACGTTAATTAAAGTATGTTTTAGAGATATTCGTGTTGATGTTATAATAAACCATCTAAAAATATAACCACATTCTTATTAAGCTACTACGGTATCATTAATCAATAAATAAAGTATGTGTGAAAGAATGATATTGGTTCAATATTTATCATTTCTAAAAAAAAAAAGTGAATTTATAAATAAAAAAATTCAAAACTACTGCTATAATAATAAAAAGTGTATGTACGTACTACTGTATTGTACACATTTTAACATTAATTAAAAAAAATTATTTTACGTTAGTTATTTATCAAATGTAATTTAGGATAGTGTAAAATAATTTTATAATAGAATTGATCTCCTATTATTGTGTTTTGTCATGTAACTATTTTTATCCAAATCACTCGTTCTAACCTGATCAAGAATGGACATAATACAAAGTAATTTTTCTTTTCCTTAACTTAGTTATATTGTATGTTTTTAAATTTAAACTAACAAAAGAAAGAGAACTTTTAAAAATTAAGTTTTTGAATTTTTTTGACATATTGTTTATCTAGTAAAAAAATTGTGTTACACACAACTTTATTAAACATGCAAAAAAAGTTTTAATATATAATTCAATCTTCCCTTCATTTACTCTTCAACAATGTACAAAATATATATTAAAATTGTATATAAAAATTAATAAAGCAAAACTCAAAAAATAACTTCGTATATATATATATATATATATTACAAATAACTAAAAAAATTTATAAATTCTAAATTATACAATAAGGTTTTATAAAAAAAGTATATGAAAAATTAATAAAACAAAAATGTATGTTTAAAAACACTTTTATATAATGTTATTTTTATTTAATAAAAAAAACTTTATTTTAAATGAACTATTTTTTTTGCAAAAAAAAAAAATGCCTAACATGAAAGCTTAAAAAAAATAAACTAATATTTTTTAATTTATAAAATAATATTTAATTTAGTCAACATAGTTTTTTTTATCAACAAGAAAAAATAAATTAATGTGAGTCACTTCAGAGTGTCCCAACTTTTATACAAATCTAAAAAGAAACTCTTAGTTCCTATAACAGACCAAACAAGAGTCTCTTACCAAAAAAATAACAAAATTTCTGTAAATATCCAAAATAACAACAAAAGTACAAACCAACATTGTAGAAGAACATAAATTAACTAGCCTCATACAAACCAAAAGATTAATACACCATTTATAATAAGAGAAAAAAAGATGAGGATGCCTTGGAGGTGACCCACGACCAAATCTTCAACTAAACAAGAGCAATATCAATCACACCTCCTTTAAAGATGACTTTATTCATGTGTTTCTAAATCTCACTTACCACAACAATTCATATCGCTCCCCAAACATCATTAACAAATTCATATGTTTTACCTAACTTAAACTGTAAAAAATGATAACAAGAGTACCCTAAACCCTAAAAAATGATAACAAGAGTCATTGTAATCCACAGACGTCACTCCTAACCAAACATAACACTGACTTCAGGCGAGCCAAACTATTTTTCACTCAAAGAACAAGTGACGACACATCTCCTTTTCCGCCCACACAAACTACACAATAGACTATCGACCACAACCCCATGCCTTTCCAAATTGGTCTTAGTAGCAATCTTATTTGACAACACTCTCCAAGCAGTGACTTGAGCTTAGGGAAAAGCTTTACACATCCAAAACTTGTCAAACAAATTCTTATTTTCTCCCTCTACATCCTTCCTTAAAACGACATAGGCAGATTTAACCAAGTACCTTAAGGATCCCCATACTTCCACACTCAGCTATCCTCAAATCTCATGTCAGGCCTCAATGCTTAAAATTCCTGTAAAACCCACACTCTAACGACTTTTCCCATTCAAAAAGTCTCCTTCTTCAAGCTACATGCCAACGTAGTAATTAATTATTTTTTATTTTTAAAATTAAATTTTATTTAAGCCTAACTCAAGATCTCCAACACACCCCCCTCACGCCAAGACTGCCAACTCGTGCGTGAGACTATATATTATGGGTGGTCCGATAGTGGCCCGATAGCGGGTGGCACGATAGGCCCAACAAATACTCGCTAGGATAGACTCGAAATGGCTCTGATACCATATTACGAAGTGAACTTTAAGCCTAACTCAACACCATAAAACCGGCTCAATGGGATTGAGGTTTGCACCCACTTATATACAATGAAAGACTCTAATATCTAGTTGATGTGGGATCTCCAACACTTTTGTCCTCATTTTTATTATAATTCTCATCCTGTTTTTTTTTTCAAAAGCAAAATCATACTAGTTGGATGTAAGTAATCTTGTTCTATTAAAATTTTATCTATAAGAATTTTATTTTTACTTTAAATTCTCTTTATTACTATTTCTTTTTTTAACTTTATTAACATGCTTTTTTTTAGATTTTAATGATTTTTTTAGCTGTGAAATAATATTTTTTTAATTATAGTTCAACTTTTCATTTGTATTTTTTTGTTATTTTGCTGATTTTTACTATATTTTTAGGAAGGGTGTTAAAATAGATTGAAATTCGTCACTCAACCTGACTCACATTGAGTTCACTCGGGTTGACTTAGAAAAAATATTTTTTAAATATGGGTCAAATTAGATCCCATTCACTTATTCGCAAGTTAAACAGATTCAAGTTTGATTGGAGGTGGGTTAACTTGTCTTATAATTTTTTCATTATAATTATTTACTACTTTTAATTATGTAGGTTGATACTTTAGTTTTTTTTAAGACTAGAAGGTTGTTTGATAATATTTGGATGATTTTGATGTTTAATTTATTTGTTTGCCTAATTATATAAGTTAATACTTTGATTTTTACTTAGTATCTTTATAATATTACTTCTTAATTATAGTTAATATTTAGCTAGATAGGTGAGCACCCTAATTATACTATTTATAAATAAGTTGAGTTGTGTCAATTCACTTTGATTGTACTGCAATCGATATGTTAAATGAGAAAGTAAAACATGTTTAACTATGCTAAATCGTAGAGAATTGAGTCAAGGTACAAAATTTTTGACTTACTAAAAAGTGAGTCAGGTTGAACTCACTCATTTTAGCTCAACATGTGATAAGTCAACCCATTTAAATTGGGTTGACTCACTTTGACACCCTAATTCCTAGAAGTCTTGATGTGTTTATCATTTCCTTTTATTATTACTTGTAGTGAAAGCAATTTTCAAGTAAGAAAAATATTTTAAATTATAAGTGAAATTAATTATATTTTTAAAGTTTTAATTATTGTGAGAATGATTGCAAGTAAGTTGAATATATTTGGATTGATATAGTGCATTATTATGTTTTATTGGTTTTGCACATATTGATATCTTCAAATTAAGTAGTACTAGTTACAACGTGCAAAGCATTTTAAACTTGTTGAAATAGTTGGTTTCAAGATCGAGATTGATTTTCAAAAACTTATACAAAATTATAATAAGTATTGCATAATTCGTTTAGCAGATGGGATTCTATTGAGTAACTTTTATTTAAAGAATGAGGATTAATTTCAAACTTGATTCATCCAATGAGTTTTGTTTCGATGGATTTGATAGGTTTTCCTATAAAATATCAATGTGATAACAATGAGATAATTTTGTATTTAAATTCGCTCAACAGCTTGAATCTTGCTTACTGAATTTGCTTTGATTCAAAATAATATATTTGAATGAGTTGTGTGAATTAAATTTATTATAAATTTTTATTTATATGTATTGTATATGATTATTGAGATATAACTTTATAATATTATTAAATTGATTAATGATATGTTAGAGTTGAATTAGTTAACTAACATGATGATATGCTGATCCAATTTTGTGGATTTTAGTATTAAACATATGAACCTACAAATAAAAAGAAGACATCATTGCTTAAGTGATGTTTTAAATAAAGTAGATTAAGAAATTATGTGGTATGAGATTAAGGAAAATTTCTTGCATTACAGTTTAAGTGTACAATTATTTGTGAATTGAATTTATCTTGACGTATAGAGTTGAGATCCATGTGTAGATCAAAAGTGTTTAAAATATATTAAATGTTAATATCGGATGCATCAGGCTTAATATATATATTTTTAAAAATGTTTATTTATTATTTTTTATCTTATACCAATTTTGAGTTAATGTATATGCGTTAATTTAAAATGTTTTGAAATATACTATATAGTTTCTTTGAATTTGTGATGTATTTGTTGAGTATGAAGCCATGACCAATTGGGTTGGGCTGACTAGACACCATGTTTAGTGGGCGAGCTTAATCATTGTATCTCTTTTATAATCTTTATTTAAAGATATCACTGTACTTGTAATTAGTGTGCAACACGATAAAATGAAAACCTACTAGTTGTCTGTGTGGATGTAGGTTGCAGTTGGCGACCAAACCACGTTAAATCTTGTGTTATTTATTTTTTGCAATTGATTCGTGATTATGTGTGTTGTTTCTGCGTGTGTTTTTTCCATCAGTACTACTATGACTTATGATTAATTTGTATATCAGTGTATATTGATCTTAATGCATGATAAATTGTTATTTGTTCTATGATTTTATCTTATTATTATAATTGTTATATGTTGAGATTGTGTTGCATGCTTAGAAAACAATTATGGACAACTAGTGAAATATCTATTACTATATTATGATTAACTTGTAAAAAACCCTAAAAAAAATAAAGCAAATATGTTAAATAATGGTTTATGTCTAACTCATCTACAAATATGATCACACAATTTAATAAAATAACATGAAGATAAAAATATATATAAAAAAGAAAGATATACTAAACAAAGGCAAATGAAAAATGAAGGATAAAAAGTAAGAGGAATACATATGTAAAAAAGAAGAACAGAAGAGCATAAATAAAAATATAAAATTAAAAAACAATTGTTAAATATGAAAATTTTAAATCTAACATGTTAAAAACGGTTTCTCTTGGGGACTTTATGAGATTACCTTAAACAAAATATCAAAATAGTCTATTAACTTGTGTAGATCAGAATATAAATATTAAAGATAAAAAATATTTAATAAAAAGTATACATAATATTCATATTATAACAATTATAGATTATAGATTTTTAAGCATATGTGATTTATTATTTTTAGGAAAGGAGGGACTTTATGCCTCTATATATTTTAAAAAACTAATATTAATAATGGTGGTTATGTAAATAAAATAAAATAATGGAAGATTACCCATTTTGATAGTTTTTTAATTTTTTAATTTTAAAATATAATTAAGAATAAAATAGGAATATTAAATGTATAATTTTTTTTATATATTATTATTATTATATATTAATTTTAAAATATAATTAAAAGTAAAATAAAAATATATTATTATAGATAATAGTGGTTACATAAAAAATGGATAATTACCCTATAATTACTTTTAGTATTTATATAGTTTTATTTTTATTAATTTAAAAATATAATTAAGAGTAAAATATTAATATAAAATATGTACGCTAATTTTTTTTATATACATTGCCATAGATTATAAAATACAAATAGAATATGTATTTTGGAATAACCAATTAATTACTTCACATAGCTGCATCCTCCCTTCCATTTTGAATATCATTTTGAAATAGGAATTAATTATTTAAGGAAAGATTCATATTAAGTAGCTTATAAGGTAATGATGAATAACTTATATGGTTATAAAATTATACATTTTGAAAAATTAATTTTCTATCTAAATCTCTATATATTAGTTTTTGACTTTAATTAATTTGAGTTTAAAATTTATAAATATGTTTGACAATAATTAAAGTAAGAGAAACTTATCAAATATGACTAGTACAAGAGATCTTTCTCAATAAAGGTGAGATTACACTTTAAATGAGTTAAAAATAACTTATAAAAAGTTTATATTAAGTAAACGCATTTATATTTTGACAATATATTTGATAAAAATGTATTTTTACAATAGAAGGAGCAGAGTAAAATAATAGATTAAATTAAATTAAATTAAAAATTGTAATAGAAAACAAAATGACTTTAAAATAGGCGTGATGGGAAGTAAATCGGGAATTAAATATACAAGCCGAGAATAATGGCAACATCATAACGTGAAAGAAATAACTTGATAGGCAAGTCTCATTGTTGCCTCAAACATATAAATAGCTAAAGCCACCCCCTTCTTTCTTCTCCTTCGCCCTCTCTCTCTATCTCTATCTCTCTCATTTCTCCTTTTCTTTGTTTTCTAGTTTCATTCAAGGTGATTTTCCTTTCCCTATTTTCTACCCTCCTCGATATCTCAAATTTCTGCCCCTTCTTCACCTTCTTGTTATTTTGTTCGATTGGTTTGGATTTGTTTCAGGCCCGTTAACGCGATTTCTGCGCCGCTGAAAAGAGCAGTAACTGATAAATCAGGTACCTTCTCGATCCCCTCTCTCTCCGCCTATCGTGAAACGATCCGAATTTTTTATGTCATTGTGTGATACGTGTTCCAAAATCAAGAACGAAACCAATTGCACCTCATGTGTTCCGATAATGGCCTTGTAGCAATTAATCATTGATCAAAGAGTCGTCTCTGTTTTTTCTATTTCCTTCTGAAACTGTTTTTGTTTTGCATTTGCCTGATATGTGCAAAATGCCAGGGGTGTAATCAAAAGGTGGTGCTTTTTGGGCCAAAGGGACATGAAAAAATTCAGCCGAAAACGTCCTCGTTTTTGCATTGTTTCGATTTGTTTTCTCCTGCTACTGTAGGCCTTTAATTGGTTTTTCATTTTTTTAATATCTCGGTCATTTATGACATTTTCACACATACATACGGACTTAAATTTTATATTTGATTGAAAATGTTTAAATTAAACCATATTAATACACCAGCATAGTGCATGGTAATTGACCAATGAAATGATTTGACAACCCATGTGTCAAGACCGGAGTGTTTCTCATCTACCATTTGCCTCTCAATTAAGAAAAGTAGAAAATAATATGATGTAGTTGAGTTTCTAATCTTTTTTTTATGGTTATAGAAGATGTTAAATTTTCGGAAACATGCATTTGGTTTACTAAAATAAAAGCACTAGAATAATTTTGTTAGTGCATATGCCAGATTTAGGGTTAAAGTTTTTCACGGGTTAATGCTTTTTGTCATCCACAGAACTTTTTCAACATTGACCTTAACCTAGGCCAAATGGCTGCCAACTATAAGTAACAACTGCATATTCTAAAAAGCAAATTTGATATGCACCCTATAAAACAGGCAATTTTGGCGGAGGCTTAATCGATTTTCTACAATTTCTCTCTCCCTCTCTCTTATTTATTTTACTATCCTTTTATTGTATTTTTTTGGTGGGAGAGTTATTGGAGTATGGTTATGTCCTTAACTTTTGTTCACGTTGGCCGTTGAAGTGTCTAGTCAATGAAGAAATTTTTTTTATGATCATATGAATACTAATTTTTATAATTTATATATATATATTGAAATGTGAAGGTCGTGCATTGGATCTACAGCTACAAGTGACAGGCTGACAGCTACTTTTTTTTCTCCAATTTTAGCTCGGGTAGGTCCATCACCGAACTTTCAAGTTTCAATTGCATATCACAGATATAACTGCACGTATACATGACTCATACAGTGCACTACCTACACACATCTTTATCAAGTGTTGATTTTTTTAATCAGCAAAAATAAGTGTTAATATTTTATGCCATTTCTCCCAAATGTTGCTATAAACAATTAAAACAATAATTATTACTCCATTAGAGCACTTCCAATGGTCTACCTAAAGGTATGCTTCTTAACTTGTTTAGTGACTCCTATCTTGTAATATTAGATGTACAATTTTATCAGTCGTCCACATACGGTGTAAATTTCTGTATTAATTTATTAGACAATATATAGTTTATGCTTTCCTCGGTTGCAGATTTTATAACAATCACTCTTTATTCAGAAGACCCACATATCAATATCATCATCCCGTTACAAATGCAATGCGATATATGAAAAGGTATTTCGTTAATATTGTTTTTTTTTTTTCTGTAAGTTTAGAAGAAAGTAGTTTCTCTCTTATTCAGTCTCATTATTTACATTATATATATATATATATATATATATATATATATATATATTAATTGAATAACTTTGAAAACAAGCACGGCCTATTCTAGGAAACAAAATCTTAGAAAACAATATCCCTGAGACCGTAGAATTGATATGGTAATAATAAAAACAAGATACAATCAATATACAAAATTAAAAAATAATAAAAATCAATATACATTTTTTTTTCAAGTTTATGAATAAGTGTTATCCATTTCCCAGCTCAGATATAATTCTTTTAAAGTTACTTTGTCCGGCCGGTCCTTTGGTAAGTACGTGTGCAAGTTATTCTTGAGTGCAAATCATGTCATTGTCATGTTTTTCTTGATGAAATGTTTGTTCATTTTAATATGTTTAGTTCTATAATGTCACGCTAAGTTGTGAGTTATGCTGATTGTAGATTTATTGTCACAATATAATTTCATAGGTTCAACTAACTTTATTTTAAAGCTCTCAAATATAATTTTCAGTCATAACAATTCATATATTCCTTGAGCCATTGCCTGCATTAGATCTATTCTCTCCCTCTCTGCTTCAGTTTTGAATGGAATTACTCTTTTGAACCTTATTTTATGATCCAAAAAACAGATGTGAGATTTCTCCCTTAAACTTTCTTCTCTTAAAGATGAGGATGGTTAAAATAGCTAACTTGCTCATTGAACGTGACATCCCTTGACACATTTTACACAAACAATTTTTTGGAAAAAAAGATGAAAATATTTATTACTTTTTTGTGTGACAGAATATACTTTAAGAAAACACATTTAATAGTCATTAGGCCAAGTTTTTTCCTTTGTTGCCTGTGAACATGCATAAATAATACACCGAAATATTTCCGGTGGAAGCTTAAGTGTACGAGTGATGTGTGGATAGCATGAGTGTAGAATTGAATATGTCCTCAATTTTCAGGAACAACAACATGATTTGCTTAACCTCCTTTCTTTGGAGGACTTCTTTTGTATCCACAATATTTGTTTTAGGGTTTTCCATGCAACTTCCAACATTTTTCCCTAGTTCGTGACTTGTTTCAATAAGTATATCATACTCCATTTTTCTTCTCCATCTTTGTAAGTGAGCCTCCTTTTGTTTGATTTGTAACCACGGTTGTTGTTCCTTTACAACAACCATTGCCGAACTTTCTGCAATAGGAGTCTATAGCATTAGACTCCTACTTTCTTCGCTCTAAATAATTGCCGTGACTTTATTGAGTCTTGAAACTTTCTATTTCCCAATATTTGAATTTCGACTTGAGCATATTCTTGGTTTAGACCTACCAAAAAATCATACACTCCATCATGTTCAATGTAAGTGTCTTAGGTTGGCTGAATCCTCATAACACTTGGCCTTATTGACCTTGTAGTGATCAAATTCCATCCACAAAGCTCTAAGTTGATTATCACACTCAATAACAATTTCGGTGTCCTATTCGGCTACTATGGTTTTGACCTTCACATAATAAATTTGTGCAACATCCTTTGCCTTGGAATAGGTTTCCTCTATTGCGATCCATATTGCTTTTGCTAAATTGAGGATCATACATGTATCATTGATTTTTGGAACCATTGAATTACATACCATACCATGATCATGGAATCTTCTTCATCCTATGACTTGATGTAGGATAATCTTTTGCAAGGTTAAATGGCTAACATTTCCTTTCCCTTTCAAAATGGTCTTAATGAAGTGTGAGCATTTGAGATAATTTTTTCCATTCAACCAATAGAGGAATGAACATTTTGTAATTATCCTGCCGGGCTTGTCTCCATTTTCCATTTCAACCATTATAAATATGTGCAATTAAGAGACAAAGAGAAAGAATGTATCTAGACAAAAAAAACACACAACAAATACTATGATGAATCTGGACAAAAAATGAATCGTAAAGATTATAATACAGTAATGGAGGTTGTAATTAAATCACACGACCTCCCAAGATTTAGGAACTCTAATACCATCTCAAGTTTAGAAGAAAATAATTTCTTTTATCCTAGTAATAAAAATAAGAATAAACTAATATATATATATATATATATATATATATATACCGAATTAAAAAACAATAAGAATCAAATATGAAACTTACTAAAATATCTCTACTCTTTTGTTTGATCTTCCTAACATGATTATTTTCCGCTGTATTTCATGACAAAACCCCGTTTGGTTGCTCTGTAACTATGCTTATGATTCTCCCGGTTAATTAAACTTTCAGGGAAATCCGTGCTTGATGGACTGCTCACACAGTGACAAGAGAACATTAAAGCGGTGGTTTTTCATAGACAAAAGGGTTGGTTGAGCGAAGATAAAAAGTCGAATAGGCAGCACATAAAATCAACCCTGTTTGTGACAAAGTCACACGCTCATAATCATTTCTTGCTCTCTTTAATATACGTTCGTGCCCCTCAAATAGTTTAGCTTTAGCTTGGTTCAATGGATTTGAAGTCCTCTCATGTTTCTCCTGTTCTCACTGACCCTGTTCCCGTCAACAAGTCAAGGCTTCGAATGCATTCTAGTCTGCTAGCTTATTCCCAGCAAGATTCACCTGTCTCTCCAGGGAAGTGCTCAAGAAGCAATTCAAGGAAAAGTACGGGGAGTGTCGATGATGTGAGGTCCAATGGTTGGTTGGATGCCATGAAGGCTTCTTCCCCTCCAAGGAAGAAGCTACTTAAAGGGTCCAGTGTTCAGGTTGCTTCAATTGACTTTGAGATTGAAGACTATTGTACATGGATGGTAAATTTGCTACATAGTCTCATGATTTCGTCATTTAGTTCTTTGGTTGGTTTATTCGGGATCACAATCGTGGTTTCGTCATGTTCCTTGATATTATGAAAAATTGTACACAAATACAGTTGATATAGTCTCAATTGCGATTGCATTATGATTGCCGACACCAAAAAAAACCTTGATGTTGCTACCAACATCACAGTCGTAGACCGTATTCTAACACTATCTTTGATCCATCTCGCTTAAAGTTTCTTTTTTTCCTTTCTAGTTTGTCTTTGATTTGTTTCCTTTTACCAGCTTGAATATCCTTCAGCACTAGACTCTTTTGAGAACATCGTTGACCTTGCTCAGAATAAGAAGATTGCCATGTTTCTAGATTATGACGGCACACTTTCACCGATAGTAGATGATCCGGATTGTGCCTTTATGTCCGAATCTGTAAGTAGTACATACTGGATTGTCATTATATATATATATATATATTAGGTACAATTAAGTCAATTCTTCGGTAGTTCTTAATTAATGTAAGTTCTCTCTCTTTCTTCTTAAAATTATGCTTAGATGCGTACAACTGTGAGAAGTGTGGCAACGTATTTCCCCACAGCAATCATCAGTGGAAGAAGCCGTGACAAGGTATCCAGGGTGATTATTGGTTTTATTATTTGTTCAGTTAAGAAGTATTCATACTTTTCTTTATCAGATTTACTAAGTCATAAAAGCGTGTTACTTTAATTTTCAGGTTTTTGATCTTGTTAAACTAACAGAGCTCTACTACGCTGGTAGTCATGGGATGGACATTATTGGCCCTGTTAGTGAGACTTTGTCCAAAAATCACCCAAATTGTGTAAAGTCTACAGACCATGAGGTGTGTAACAGTAGTGAATCAATCATGGATTGTTGCCACCGTTTTGTATGCATTGAATATATGTCAAAGGATTCCGAAGTTCACTATGTCTCTGTATTTGAATGTGTCTAGGGAAAGGAAATAACTCTCTTTCAACCTGCGAGAGAATTCCTGCCTATGGTTGATGAGGTGCGAGTTCTCTTTCGAATATTAAGCGAGAACCATGAGTTTTTTCATGAATTGGAAAGAAACTAATGAAGAGATGATTTCATACAGGTTTTTAGAACCCTCGTCGAGATTACTAAAGATATAGAAGGCGCAAAAGTTGAAAACCACAAATTTTGCGTTTCTGTACATTACCGTAATGTAGAGGAGAATGTAAGCTTTGGTTGCACCAACCATGAGGAGTTGATACCTTTTTCTAATCCTGATAATTTCATAATCTAATTCTTTTTTTACATTTTAAATGGACCGCAGAATTGGACAACAATTGGACAACTTGTCCATGATGTCTTGCAAAATTACCCTCGTTTACGTTCAACTCATGGACGGAAGGTATTGTAATATTAGCCGTTCTTAATTGGAAAATGGACACTTTGTTCTTTTGCACAATTTTTAAACATTTTATCATTTAACTAGTGATTTAAAATTTTAGTAACTAGCTATTTATGTTTGTTCACGTTCAATTCGCTACCATATAAACTTCCGAAGGTATAGAGTATCCCAAAGTACTCCGATTTATTTATTTTATTTTTTGTAAGTAAAAAAAACCAATATAAACCTCCTTTGTTGTGGTAGGTTTTAGAAGTCCGTCCTGTGGTTGATTGGAATAAAGGAAAAGCTGTTGAGTTTTTACTTGAATCTCTAGGTAAGAACCTCTCTTCTGCCTCTGATTATTTAGAATACAAACCAAGCTTATGATATTATTAAAAGCGCAAAATGTTGTTTTGCAGGATTAAATGATAGTGATGATGTGCTTCCCATCTACATTGGAGATGATAAAACTGATGAAGATGCATTCAAGGTATTGAATTTAAGCATTTTCGGTGCTTTCTTTGATAAGACAGATTATTATGCTAGGAATTTTAATGATTGCAAGGTGCATGTGCTAAATATATAGGTGCTGCGAGAGAGCAGTAGAGGTTATGGGATTTTGGTTTCGTCGGTGAGGAAAGAAAGCAATGCCTTCTACTCTCTCCGAGACCCCAGTGAGGTACAAATCCCTGCATAGTTGATATGCATCTTGGCTGAGCAATTATTTTGTCTGATTCTTCTTTTTGTCAGAACTAAGATTACTACTATAATACGTGCAGGTCATGAAATTTCTCCAACTCTTGGTGAACTGGAAGAGACAAGAAAGATAGCATGGGAAGAAGTAAAGGCCAAAGACTATAATATGGATAGCATTTTATTTTATACAACACCAATTACATAGATTTTCTAGAATTGATTATTTCTTCCTCCACTTTCATTTCTATTAAGTTATTACGAATAAAATCTACTGAATTCTGCGGATTTGTGGTTATTATTCCTATATATACCATCTTAATATCGCTTTTTTAATCTTTTCAACTTGTAGTGGTTGAGTGAAAGATTTTTTGCAGCAGCTTCCAAATGTTTCCAATTATTTAGCATTTTGTTAAAGCTGGATTAGTACGAATGTATTATGATGAACTGCTTCTTAGCAAGCAAAATGATATAAAAAACAGTAATATTATTTATACATTAAATTTTAATAATAATTTATGCAATTTTTATTTTCATTTTATCACCCATCACTCCTTTTGTCACGAATCTCACTCTTTTTTATTATATTTTTTCTACATAAATATATCATTTATTCTATGTGCATGGTAGAATCAATGATGAAACTATTTATAAATATATGATGTTTTTTCGATCCTGAAAATATATAATATTTAACCGTTTGCATCAGCTTTATAATTGTGATGGAAAGTAACTGTAGGATGATTAGGACGTTAGAAAGAAAAGAAAGAAACAGAGAACAAGACACGACGGAAGCAGTTAGGGAATTGACTATCTATCTATTTACTGCATTTCTCTTATCTTCTTCTCAAACCCACCAATCTTTCCAACCATGGCCGCTCAGATCCTAGCGCCCTTCCACTCCCGCTCCCTCACCTCCCCTCCTCCCTCCTCTCTCTCTGCCCTCTCCTTCCTCCGCCGCATCTCCGTCGCCGCCAATCCCTCTCTCTGCTGCCTCCTCCTTCCCACCATCCCCTCCCTCCGCGCCCTATGCACACGCGACGAAATCATCTGTAGTTACAGCAAAACCTTGTCCAAGGTTGTCGGAAGGTAACAACGACAACAGCACCAGTAATCGCTCTTGTTCCTTATTCCTGTTTTATCTGTATTTTATGTGTTTTATTACTCGGTGCAAATTTTTATTAGATTGGATTGTCCTAATATAACAGGAAGAAAAAAAGGTACCTCTTTGTTTGGTGGTATGATAAATAGCTTGGTTTAAGTTTTTATTTTTTTATAATTAACAGAATGAGTATTTTTTATGATAATATGAATATTTTCTTAATATTAATAAGGTGTTGAGGTTGAAGATATGCCTTTCGTACGTGGTTTCTTGTTTTTGGGCTGACTATTTCGAGTGTTTAGTTTTGATTTTTATAGTGAAGAGGAAGCTAGGATGAAGATATCTTCGGTTGTACCAGAACAGCCGCCTGTACCAGAAGAGCCGCTTGTACCAGGAGAGCCGTTTGTACCAGGAGAGCCACCTGTACCAGAAGAGCCGCTTGTACCAGGAGAGCCGTTTGTACCAGAAGAGCCGCCTGTACCAGAAGAGCCCCTTGTACCAGGAGAACCGTTTGTACCAGAAGAGCCGCCTGTACCAGAAGAGCCGCTTGTACCAGGAGAGCCGTTTGTACCAGAAGAGCCACCTGTACCAGAAGAGCCGCTTGTACCAGGAGAACCGTTTGCACCAGAAGAGCCGCCTGTACCAGAAGAGCCGCTTGTACCAGGAGAGCCGCTTGTACAAGATTAAAGGTATATGTGGTTTTGAACCTTCAGGGTTTTGTTTGTATTTTATGCTGGTGGGGATTTCTTATACAGGGTTCTGTATTTGGTATTGCAGAATTGCCTGGAGTTCGGTACGTGCTTCCTGATTCGTATTTGAAGGTTAAGGAAAAGGATTATGGAGGTAAACTCTGTTGTTCTGTTGTCTGCCTCTTTGTGTGCATTTGAT
>Ga0123342_1003838_pt1 | contig 23640 bp, 10 predicted proteins | sample Turbeawhitnodule_FD_89960 | JGI IMG/M metagenome (GOLD analysis project Ga0123342, IMG submission 89960) | Root nodule microbial communities of legume samples collected from Mexico - Turtle bean Mexico white nodule | ecosystem: Host-associated > Plants > Roots > Nodule | place: Mexico: Nepantla... | reverse complement strand
TAAAAAAAAAAATATAAAAAAAAAAAAATATATATATATATATATATATATATATATATATATATATATATATATATATATATATAACCCAATTATTTTATTACAATATCATATAACTGAATAAAAAATAAAAAATCAGAATATCACTCTTAATAATTCAAAATTTATCTCTAATATAATTAACTCAACCTCATATGATAAATCCCACAAGTATATAATAATCATCTTTATCCTATCTGAAAATTAACTTCAACACACGCTATTTTAATATTTATATTTATTTTATCTATATTATTTACCTGGTGACTTTGAGTATTTAACAATATTTACACATTAACATACATTTCATATAACATGAATTTTTTTTTTATTATTATTAATAATATTATTATTAATATTGATCAGAGAAGATAGAAGATTTCAGCCTCATTAAAAGAAGACTTTCAATTTTTGGTAAGAATGCCTAACATCATTATGGAACTCTGAACAATTTTTTCAAACCAAACTTTAAGATTTTTTCAAACTTTATGTTAGAGATTTAATATCTATGAGGGATATGACAAAATCATAATATATAAGAGATATATAAATTTTATTTTTTAAATTTTGTAAAGTTGAATTAGACATAAATATAAAATAAAAATCTATATTTAAAATTATTTTAATATTATTCTTAATAAACAAAATTTAAGATTACTCACATCTATCATAGTTATTTTTTCTTCATTCTTGTTATTAAATTGTTTTAATATCCCAAAATTACATGTTTGAAAAATTACGCACAAAACCTCAACTTATTATGTAATATAAATTTTACAAAAGAATTGTAGAAAAAAATTAATCTTACCTTATGATATTGCAATATTATGATAGTATGATTCCATGTTATACTATCATGTTGTTGTATATCTTGAAGTATTTCAAATTACAAATCATTATAATATTGTCATCTCATTATATTGTACTAATGGTAAAATGGTTGATGCTTGCACCAAATTTTTAAACAAAGATATTATAGTGTTTGATGAATGAACTGTTTGGAGACATTTTTTTTATCATTATGTAATATTTGATTTATAATTTTTTAACAACATTTAATTTGGGGTTTCATAAATCATGTGCAATCAAAATTTGTTGCATTAAACCACTCATCTAAATATCTATTCACTAATGTATTAATCAATGGGAAATATGAGATTTTTTTTTTTTATGGTTTCATACATCACTCATGAAGCACTCAAAATATATAACTTGACATTCTTGGAAAGCATAAAGGAATGTCTTTCAAATTTACGTATTTTGGTAATGTTCATGAATCATAACAAAGATAGTTCAATAATAATAATAAAATGATGTTGTTTTGGATTTTTCTTTACCACTTTTTAGTGCTATATAAACTTTTGGGTTTCGAAAATTATTTCGTTCATTGTAATGAAAATTATGGAAAATAACTTTAGCCAACACATATATCCCTATTTAAACATATGATCACGAGTCACAATCACTCAATTGATGTGATTCTGCCTTAAAAAAAAGATGTTTTCATCTTTTACTCACCTCTTTTTTAAGAGATACAAATACTGTTCTTTTAATTAATTTTTAAATAATTATAACATTTATTCATATTTTATTATAATATTTATTATATCATTATATTTAAATAAATATATTTCAACTATTTCTTACATGATTATTAAAATTATTTATATTTATATTTTAATTTTAATATTTATTATATTTAAATAAATATATTTCAATTAATTTTAAATAAATATTATATTTATTTATATTTTAATTATAATATTTCCTATAACAAATACTTATAATAATATGATGATATTTTAAATTAAAAATAAAAAAAATATTCATTAATTAAAATAAGAACGATTTAGCTTTAACATTATTTTAGAGTTTAAGTGTACAATAAAATAAAATATAAACGATGTGTTTTTGTTGTTATTCAGGGTTTATTGTTAATTATTTATACCATAAAAGGTACTATATGTTAGTGAAATAAAATATACTGAAAATTAATTAATTGATAACAGGTGTCTAACACCTTGAAATGTAAAAAGATAGTACAAATAAAACACAAAGTAGCACTCCTAAGGGGTGCATTATTTCTATCACACTGCAACAAACAGAAGATCTTACAGTAAAACATTATAAAAAAGAAACAACCTTCAATCGAATGATGTCTGCTGAAGCAACACCTCCTTCACTACTTTGTCAAAGTTTATGTATGAACGACCACCGGGTCTGGTGGCTTCCTCTGCTTTCTTCTTTAACTGCAGAGTCCTTTCCCTCATCTTCTTGCCCCTCTCCCCTACCATCAACTCATTCACCAGCTTCTCCACCTCCTCTCTCTTCGCATTGCTATCAACCTCAATCCCAATCTCCCACTCATGGCACATATATCTGCAGTTTGTTGTTTGATCTGCAAAAAATGGCCAGCACAACATTGGGACTCCACCACAAACACTCTCAGTAGTCGAGTTCCATCCACAGTGAGTCAAGAAACCACCAACTGAAGGATGGTTCAGCACTTTCTCCTGTGGGCACCAGCTTGCTATCAGGCTTCTGTCTCTGGTTTCATTCACAAACTCTGTTGACAAAATCACGGAACCTCCAATGACAAGGTCAGGCCTTATGATCCACAGAAACGGTTTCTTGCTGTTGGCCAAACCCCAAGCAAATTCCAACAGTTGATCTGCAGACATGACAGTGATGCTGCCAAAATTCACATAAACTACGGATCCAGGTTCCTTTGGTTCAAGCCAATCGAGACACTCGGTGTTTTCCTTCCAAAGATTGGAACCTAAAGATTCCAAGTGCTGGTGTGGAGTTTGATTCAAAAGTAAAGACAATGGACCAATGGGATAAAGACTGGGGAAAATGGAGGATAAACCATTCAGTACATTGTCCTCAAGTTCGTCAAAAGTGTTAAAAAGAATAGGAGAGTTTCTTCCAACTCTATTTGCAAATTCAGTGAAAAACTGCAACATTATATCATTTGGATCCGTTGTCCTTATGAAGTCAACCATGTCCTTCAGCCGAAAGTTCTGCATTCCAGGAATCCAGTCCACTTTGGCGTCCAAATACCCATTTGTCAGATAACTCTCGTCTGCATATTATAAACACATAAGCCATTGCTTAAATCTCCATGTATGAATTGATATAAGAGCAAACATATATTATTAAGAAATGTTATTTGTAGTATGATAAAAGTACATAGCGATGATGATTCTGATATCATATTAAAGTTTAATTTAAAAGGTGAACCCAGTTATAAAATTTCATAATTTTTAGTTGATGTCGATCTCTAACACACTGTAACTCATCAGCTCATGTATGAAATAACATATTATATTATGAATAATGGTCTAATAAATTTAACAAATATTAGTTAACATAGTTGTATCAATTGGTTTTAGCTGAGTAAAAAAGTTCAATTAATTTATAACTTCTTACTTTTGTCCTATCTAAAGAGATCCTAGAGTTTAGGAAAGAAAGAACACAGGTTGATGCTAACCTTTGAGAGGTGTGAGACCTTTCTCAAACAGAGTGGGAAAGTTCATGACAGACAGTAATGAACAGGCACTAGCAGGCCAAGAGATAACGTTAGGGAGTGCAAATTGTTGAGCAGCTTGTATGGTAAAAGGCATGCAACCGTCAGAAACTAAGCAAGTAACAGGGGGAAGGAGACCCTGAGAGGCAGAACGGTTAAGTGTGTGGAGAAGGTCGCAAAAGGGTTGGAGGAAGTTGTTTCTGATAGAGTGACAGAGAGAGGGCACATGCTGAGTAACATCATCATCATCCAAGGGAGGAAGTCCATCTGGTATGGCGTGAAACCGAAAATCTGGTAAGCCATCAAGGGCATTGGGACCCCTTGATTTCAGCAAGCGTTTGTAGTTGTATTCAGTGTGGACAAAGCTTATGTGAAACCCTCTCAGGTGAAGCAGCTTCGCTACTTTCAACAATGGTGTCACATGGCCTTGTGCTGGATACGGAATCAACACAGCATGACCCCTTCTCTCTCCATTCTCACTCATCTTCGCTTTTCTTTTCTTCTCTCACTACTCTCTCAACATCAGGGAACACTATATATATATAGACTAAACTTTTCTTAATATTCTAAAGACGGACTAAGATACATTTATTAAAATGTGAACTCAATAATTAATCTTTTTACTTAAGTGTTAATATATTATGATAATGATATATTCACAATTCATATTTTTATACAATTCTATTATAATTTTTAATATTATTTTATTAATTTTTAATATTATTTTATTAATTTTTAATATTATTTTATTAATTTTTAATATTATTTTATTAATTTTTAATATTATTTTATTAATTTTTATATTATTTAATTTTAAATTTACTTTTTATTATGTTTATTTATTTTTAAACGTATAATATCAAGAATTAAATTCACAAAATTGTCAAAACATCGTTTTTCTGATATATCAACACCATACAGAGATATCTTCGTATGCTGTTCAAAACAAATGACAAACTATGGATAGAGTCATAAACTAAAATACGTATACTACACCTCAAAATATTAATATTTAATTAATATACATTATTATAATATTAAAATAGTTATCAAGTGATTGTATTCTATTGAATAAATATCAATTTTATTTTGTTTTATATATATATATATATATATATATATATATATATATATATATATATATATATTTATATATTTTCTGTATTTTTTTGATATATGTAAAAATATAATTTTTTTTTTTTTTTTTTTATATATATATATATATATATATATATATATATATATATATATATATATATAATTGTCAAGTGGCTGTATTCTTTGGATTGATGTGAAAGTATAATTTCTTTGTAGTTTTTCTTATACGTAAAACTCTACTTGGACATCTGCGTCTGGATATGTTAAAATGATCTACAGTAAACAAAAAATACACCTAGTATACTAATAAATTAATATTTTATTTATTTTTTAATTTAAATACTATTATATTATTATAATGGTTTGTCAAGTGTATATATTTTACTTTTTTTGGTATTAAAGAAATATTTTCATGAACATTTACTAAAATACATTCACTTAATAATTATTTTAATATTATAATAATAAGTATTGATATTTTACGTTAAATTAAAAAAGAAATTAAAATACTAATATTTTCAGTTGTGTTTAATAGATATATTTTATTTTATGGATCTTAAATATCATCCTTCTATATAGGGTTTAGAATTATTAAGGATTTAGGTTCCATACAGTAAAATTCATATATTTTACACGCTAATAAATTATTATTTTATTTTTAATTTAAAATACTATTATGTTATTATAATTGTTTTTCTAAGATAAACTTTTCCTTCTGTATATATTCGCATGCGATGAACAGAATTGACAAAAATTTTCACACAACTGACAAAAAGAAAAGTGGACATGGGTCATGGGCCAAGAAAAATTTAAAATTTGAATTTAAGGGTAGAGTTACCTTTTATCCTCCATAAACTAAAGTAATAAAATTTTGTTTTTGTGAAAAAAAAAATGTAGTATGCATGTGATGAAAATGTCTTTAAGGTACAGAGATGTGATGTGATGTTACTTCACTGTTAAAGATATTTTAGGTAGATGTTTAAATCTCACCATGACATATCAGAATGCAGCATTACTATAATTTACATATCTTCAATGTCTTGTCAGATCTTCAAGTGCCCCTTATCCTAAGAAAACTGTAAAATTGAAACACTTCTCCATTCATTATATTATTTTATAATATATTTTTAATGCTTTTAAAATGATTTAATATTTCATTAAATTAATTCAATTCAATTCAGCATATCATATTATTTCCTTAAAAATATCTTGTCGACCGTGCAACTATATATAAAAATGCAGAGCCATAATTGTGGATAGAAAAACACAACCAATAACAGAGAATACACTAATAATAAATGTACTTGTGAGGAAGAGTAAAGTAAACTTTAGATTTTTTTTAATTTTTTTATATTATATATATTTATTTTTAAACTTATCACATAATTTTTTTTATACAATTTCATAAATTTTTAAACTATCATCTTCTTTTTTATAATTTTCCGTGTCTAAATTCGTCTTTATTATTCTGGAAAGAACCCAGGACTGAAACAGAAAGTACATTCCATTTGATATTGTTACAGAGCTAGGTATAGGTCTTACTTCTTGTACCCTTAGATTCAAAATAAAATACAGAATCTACAGCAAATATAAAAAAAAAATACACATGTTTCACATTCAGTGATTCTATAAAAATATTTTCATTGAAGTTCTCGTGTATTGCAACTATAGTTTATCATAGTTCTTCCTAATAGGGAGATGGACCTAAAGAACACTTGAAGTCTTATTTTCCTTTCTTCGGTCGGTCAGGTTGCTGAATGATGAACTGAGATTCTTCTCGTCCTCTTGCTTCTCTTTCGCTACTCGGTCTCGGTGAACATCGGATGGTGGGGATACCTGCGAAGACACTCAGACGTTCAAGTCAGTAAAGAGCGGGTGATGGTGTTCTAGTAGGTGAACAATAATAAATGACATACCTTACTCCTTGGGATGTGTGCTATTTATATTATTATAATGTGCCTACCTTGTTGGGCCTATTTATCGAAGTGGACCCTCCTTAGGATTGTATTACCTAATTCTTAATGACGGATTAACTTCACTGACCTTGGTTTCAGCATTAGCGATAATATGGGTCGGTCGTCTCGGCCAAGTCTCTCAGGTCTCGGCCAAGCTTCTCCGGTCTCGGTCGTCTCGGCCAAATCTCTCAGGTCTCGGTCAGGTTTCCCTAGTCTCGGTCGTCTCGACCAAGTCTCTAAGATCTCGATTAGGTAGACCAGATCTCGGACAGCCAGGTTGGTTAAGGAGACCAGGAGTCGATCTCGGTTATACCGATACAATAGTTTATCAAAGAAATATATGAAAAAATCTTAAAAAAAGTCTTGAAACCAAATTTATGTATGAGAATCACTTATAGAAAAATATTAGAACCCAACAACATATCTCTCTTTAATTTCAGGTGTTCGAATGCGATTTTTATGATGTTTATTTTTTTTCTAAAAATAAAATAAAATGTATATACAAAATTAAAAAAAAATATTTGTGTGAAATCAATTTGTTGTGTGTTGATATTTTTTAGTTTTAAAATTTTAATATTTTTTAAAAATTTGCTTTTTTTAATTTAGTCTGATTAAAATAGAAAATAGTGTTAACCACTATCTTTAATACTCTTAAATTGCATAATAAACAAATATAATATAAACTATTTTTATTGCATGGATTTTATTTAGAAGAAAATATTTATAGAAAAGAAATTGTTATATCAGAGTAAAAACCTGAATAACTTATACTAAACACGAGATGCTACATACAATCATTTATATAATAAAACTATTTTTTATTAGAAATATTAACTATAACATGACGCTTGTAATATACATATATTTTATTTTATTCATCATATAAAAAAATATAAATATATTTTAGTTAATAGGCCATGATAAATGATAAATAGTGGCCCCCATACAAAGCAAGAGAGGTCCATAGTCTTTGAATGCAGAAAATTGCATTGATAGATATTAAAAAGTGAATGCTGTAAGTGGCTTCATAATGTACTTTGTTGCAAAAGATAACTGCCAATTTTTTTAAAATAATTAAAAACAAAAATGCCTTTTTTTTTAGTTTTGTAATATTTTTCTTGTCTATTATTTTCTCTCAAAACTAAAGATTATTTATTTAATTTCTATTTTTTCCTCAAATTCTTTTTAACTGTCCGAAATTGGATGTTGAAAATAGAAAAGAAATGAAAAACTAAAAAACAGTTATATAGCATCCTTTGGTTTTCAACTACATCTGGTTGGAGTTTAATGAAGTTTGTGTGGAGTGTTTCTTAGTTTGGTGGTTGGTTGTTGTGGTGAGTAATGGTGTTTTAATATTTCTTATATTTAAATAAATATATTTCAAATATTTTTAAATAAATACGATATTTATTTCTATTTTAATTGAAATATTTATTACATTGAAATAAATATATTTTAAAAAATTATTATATTATTCGATTTCAAGAAAATCGAATTCTGACTGGTTTTACAAAACCAGAAAGTGAAAACGATCTCCAGAATTCAATTACATATTGAGCAAAGTATGCCAATAAAAGGTACAATATGTTCGTGAAATAAAATATACTGAAAATTAATTAACTGATAACAAGTGTCTAACACCTTGAAATGCAAGAAGATAGTACAGTTTTTTACCAGGTTATTTTTTTATTTTTTTATCAAGAATCCTTTTTAAAAAAATTACAAATTTTGATAAGTTATGCAAATTCGGCACGACTCTCTCATGTCATACCGAAGTCGTGCTAACTTGGCACGACTTTTGTCACGTCATAATTTTTAATTTTTTTTTAATTTTATTGTTTATATATTGAGTAGTAAGTTATGTAATGTTAAAAATTAATTTGATACATAATTTTTTAAGAGTGAACAAAAAATTGGATGATCGTCTATGAATTATGTTTGAATTGAATGAATAAATACATAGATAAAAAAAGTGAATGTTCTAAGAGTGTTATGAATGAATAAATACATAGATAAACAAATTTATGACGTAGCAGAAGTCGTACCAAATTGACACGACTTCAGTATAACAGGACAAAAGTCATGTCTAATTAGAACAATTTGTACATATGAAGTCGTGCCGAATTGGGATGACTTGTCTAAATTTATAACTTTTTAAAAAAAAAAACCATTTTCATGAAAAACAAAAAAAATAACCCATCATAATAAAAACCCACAAATAAAACACAAAGTAGCACTACTAAGGGTGCATTATTTCCATCACACTGCAACAAACACCAGATCTTACAGTAAAACACCATAAAAAAGAAACAACCTTCAATCGAATGATGTCTGCTTTAGCAACACCTCCTTCACTCCTCTGTTTTCTTCTTCAACTGCAGAGTCCTTTCCCTCATCTTCTTTCCCTTTTCCCCTACCATCAACTCATTCACCAGTTTCTCCACCTCCTCTCTCTTCGCATTGCTATCAGCTTCAATCCCAATCTCCCACTCGTGGCACATATATCTGCAGTTTGTTGGCTGATCTGCACAACATTGGGACTCCACCACAAACACTTGCAGTTTCCTCTGCGGACATAATTGTGATGGTGCCAAAGTTGACATAAATAAGGAACCCACATTCCTTTGATTCAAGCCAATGAACACACTCGGTGAAAGACAGGGGAACATGGAAGATAAAGACAGGTGAAAGCAGCTTCGCTTGTTTCAACAAGGGTGTCACATGACCTTGTACTGGATACGGAATCCAGACAGTGTAACTCATCTTCTCTCAAATCAGGGAACACTGTATAGATGATATCCGTTATAGATTCTACATCGATTAAAGATTAGAATCTTTCATTATATATAAGTGGGTGCAAACCTCAACCCTATGAATCGGTTTTATGAGGTTGAGTTAGGTTTAAAGTCCACTTTGTAATATGGTATTAAAGTCATTTTGAGCCTATCATAGCGAGTGTTTGTGTTAGGTCTATCGTGTCACCCGTTATCGGGCCGCTATTGAACCACCCATAACATATCGTCCCACGCACGAGTTGGCAGTTTCGGTTACAGATACAGTTATAAACTAAGAATTTTTTAATTTAGCAGTATTACTAATATTAGTCTACTTTAATCCTAATTCAACTTCTTAAAAAAAATTCAATAAACAAATTCAATGAAGTGAGGTTTGCACCTACTTATATACAAAATAAACGATATTCTTAACGTGTGATTGTCAACCTTTCACATTACAATAAATTAATATTTTATTTATTTTTATTTTTTAATTAAAAATATTATTATATTATTATAAATGTCTGTTAATTATATGTATTTAGTGTTGATGGTGTTAAATAAACTTAATTCCGCTTCAAAATATTAATACATATTATTATAATATTAAAATAGTATTCTACTAAATAAATATCTATTTTATTTTATTTCTTAACTTGAAATACTAATTAATATATGTATTGTCAAGTGGCTGGATTCTTTTTGGATTGATGTGAAAGTATAACTTAAATGTAGATTTTCTTATACATAGACATAGGGCTTACATCCTAATGAATGAATATTTTTATTATTTTTTAATTAAAAATATTATGATATTATTATAAGGAGGTTTGACATGTCAAAGAAAAGTTTTGGTTGTGTATATATTGGCATGTGATAAACAGAAGTGACAGAATTTTGCACATCACAATCCAACATGGGTCATGGACCAACTTCCAACTAAATATGTGGTTAATGTTGAGTGAGAAATAAAGATTCCAGATTCTTCTGGAGCAAGGACAACATTAAATGGCCCATGATAAGATTTTATGGTTTTGGAAATTTTTTAAAATTTGAATTTATGGCTACTAGAGTTACCTTTTATCCTCCATAATCTAAACTTCTATCTGCAATAAATATTCAGCAATATAATATATTTCCTTAAGAAAACATATCCTATGGAAATTGGCTTTATGAGATCCAAATGCAAAGCCATAACTGTTGATAAGAAAACACAACCAATAATAGAGAAGAGAGGGATAAATGTACAACAGCTTCAACTATGTATCCAAATAAAATAATACCTTTTATTCACACATTGTGTTTTTTATTTGTGACCATGAAATATTAATGCCTCCACCTATTATCAAAGTTAGCTAGAAGCATTAGTAACTAAGATTATTGAAAAATAAATATTTACATATAATATTATCAGTTTTATATGATATCAAATTATAAATCACTATATCAACACAGATAAGTACGAAAACACGAACATTTTGATACTTATAATCTTCTAGGATATAGATAAATAGATTTATATATTATATAAATTAATGATAAAAATTTATGTATATAAATATGTTTTATTTTTTCTAAAAAAATATGTCTTTTAAATATCAGTATTTAATATGTAAATTTGATACGAACACAGTAATAAAATCTGATAACTTACTATATTCCATGAAAAGCAAAATTCTCCTCTATATATATATATACTAATTATGACAAGGAAAATGATACACGGATAATTTACTCCTGTATACAATCATTTTTCTTGTTTAAAATTTCAATTTTTTATATGAAATGACAAAAATACCTTTTTCTATATATTAATTAAGGATTATATAGTGAAGTATGTTGTCCATATATCATTCCTCTTACGACAAGTATCCCAATTTATTTTTGTTTTAAATTTTTTTAAATTTTAAATTCTAAATCATTAACCTTAAAATATATATATATATATATATATTTTAAGGGAGAGTACTGATCACTTTCTCACAATGATAAAGACATTCTGCATACTGAAACTGTTGAAATTTTATGATTCTGTCCCTTAGTGTTTTTACTTCTTTGCCCTTCTTCAATAACTTATTGTCAAAACAGGTTAAGGTCTCACATCTGCTGCTAGTGTTTATTTTTTTGTTCTTTAGCCTTTTTTGATATTTTTTTTAAGATCAGAAACTTTTTCTATAGTTAATAAATATCTAAATCCCACTTTTCTTTATTATTTAATCTTGGAGAAAATATAAGAGTGAAAGCCTGCTCACAACTCCGAATGCAAGCCACTCTTAAATATTTCATTTTTTAAATAATTAAAAAATACCTTTTCTAGTTTTGTAATATTTTTCTTTTTTATTCTTTTTATAATTATTTTCTCTCAAACTAAAGATTTTCTTTTATTTTTTATTTATTAAATGAATATTTTTTGTAAAATTTCCTTTCACCTACATCTGGTTGGTGTTTAGTGAAGTTTTTGTGGTGAAGTTATTGGTGTTTCTTAGTTTGGTGGTTGGTTGTTGTGGAGATTGATGGTTCACTGGTGGTGCTAATGAGAAGCAGTGGTGTGGTGGTGGTAGTAAGTGCCTCATTTGAAAATTTTCTGAATACATATTACTCAAAAGATAATAGTATGGATTTGTTATAAGATTTTTTTTTTATTTAAAATATTTTATGAATTATACAATTCATATTGCATTAAAAAACATATTTCAAATTATATAATATGAAAAGTATTTTTAATATAAAATATCTTTTGAGTTGTATCATTTAATAAGATATTTTATAAACGTTATTACTTATTATTTTAAAATGTACAATCCAAAATATATACAAGAAAATAAATAAGACTATATTGTGTAATTTATAATATTTTTAATGAAAAAAAACTTTAAAATCAAACCTTATTCATGGATGGTCAATGACTTTTCAATACATATGCAATATTTGATGAAAGGGTGTGAAAATGCTGAAGAAATGAAGAGATGAAGGAGGTAAAGAAATAAGGTTATGTATTTTTTTCATTTAAGGGTAAAATGGTCATTTTTCCACCTCATATGGGTACAAGTGGAAACTATGGGGTGTAGGAAGAAATTTACCTCAGAATATTTCAAATTGTAATTCCCTTGAAACAACCTTCAGGAAAATCTTTCCTAGACCATGTCAATACCCATTTTACCCTTGCAAACTGACGAAAATGATCATAAATAAAATGGAGTGTGGATAAAATAATAATTCAAAAACCTCTTTTTTAGAATACAATTTTAGATTTGGATTTCTGTAACACATTTTTAAATTTTGAAAATCCTATCAGAATGCATTTCCCGATTTTGTATTTTGTATTTTCTTTTTTCAAAATGTATTTTTTATATTTCGAATTTATTTATTTTTCGAATTCTGAATTCTGAATTTTCAATTCAAAATAGAAAATAATGTTTGAAAATTTAAAAGGTGATAAAGTGCACGTTAAAATTGGTAGGATGCAGACTCAGTTTAATTTTACTTACCAGTTCCATATAAAATATGAAAATATTTTTTATCTTTTTATTACCTTAATATTTTGGATTATATAATCTAAAAATTAATATTAAATTTGAAAATAGCTTACAAATTATATAATTAAAATATTTTTAGAAAATAATATTTTGAATTATATAATTTAAAAGTTTAGATTTTATAATAGTTTCTGATTATGTAATCCGTATATACATTTGAATTTTTTTTTTAATTATATAATCCAAAAACGCATTTTTAAAAAAAAAACTTTTTGAGAAAAGCTAATTTAACTCCAACACAAGACAATGAGTTCCTCCGTGAGTAATTTAACTCCAGAAAGGTAAATTTATTTATAGGAGTGAGTGTAAATTGGAAATATGGGGGTGTAGATGGAAAGGCCTGCACATAAAAGAATTTTGGTTTGAAAGAAAGATGGGGGTGTGATTAATGAAGTGTAGTAATAAAGTAATTAAAGAAGTGGGAAACAGTGAAGACGCAGTAATGGCGAAAGAAAATGAGAAGAAAAAGGAAGGAAGAAAGAGTCACTGATCCTCAAAGCTTAAGCTCAGTTTCATCCTTCGGAAATGGAAGACGCAGCGTTGAAGCTGGAGTCCCTTGCGTGCATAGATTCAACCACTCTCTCTCACTCTGAGCTCCTCGCCCTTTCTCTCTCCTCTCTCTGCACCTTCGACCTTCGCGCCACCAATCACCTCGTCACTCCCAAGATCGACCCCGCGCTCTTCAACGAGAGCGCCGGCTCCCGCCGCCAGACCTACTCCCGCCCCCAGTCCTCCCCCACGGGACGCCGTCGCCGCCTCGCCGGCCTCCTCCCCGCACCCAAGCTCCCTCCCCTCCCTGCTCACGACCCCGAGAACGCCGAAAACCGCCTCATCATCGACTACCTCAAACAACTCATCAGGGAGGATCCCAAGTTCGACCAGGTCCACCTCGCTCCCCCTTCACTTCCCCAACCCACCGTCAAGCGCAAGCGAGGCCGCAAGCCCAAGCTCAAACTCCACCTCGAACACTGCTACCGCGGAATCGACGTTCTTAACCGGAACGGCGTCGCCGTTGATCTCTCGCAATTGGCCACCTCCCAAGACCCCTTCGCCTATGAGCTCAAGAGACGCACTGAGGGCTTGAGCAACGAAGAGGAGCTGTTAGGGTTTTTGAGGGATTTGCCTGGCCAGTGGGGGAGCCGTAGGAAGAAGCGGAGGATTGTTGATGCTGCGGATTTCGGCGATGTGTTGCCGCTCAGTTGGAAGATTCTTCTCGGTTTGAAGAGGAAGGACGGTCGTGCCTGGATCTATTGCCGCAGATACATTAGGTTTTGTTTCTTCTTCCTTCATCACCTGATGGCTTTCTTTTTCACTATAACGCTATTGTTCCTTAGGCTTATCGTATATTTGATGTTCCGTTGTGCAGCCCTAGTGGACAGCATTTTGTGTCTTGCAAAGAGGTTTCTTCGTATTTGCAGTCTCTTCTGGGTAATGGTGATGCACAGCCGCAAAGTAGTCGTAGGAGTGAAAATGTGGTGCAGGAACAGATAGTGCCTGCTGAAAATGTAAGTACGCATGTTTTCGTTGTTGATTTTGTTAAGGATTTGCCTCTTGGAGCATTTATAGAGTACAAAGTGCACTTACAATTATTAACTAGAAAATCAGCGGTTAGGAATTGTGATGAAACTAAATATGTGTTATTAAAAACCTTAGCATTAATTGCAATCTTAACAGTTGATTTTCTATTTAATGGTTATTATTATTATTGTACTTTATCCTCTGAAGTGCTCATCCTCGCTTTAGAGGAGGTGAATCTGTTTGTTAAATGTTATTCTGATATTTATGGGCTGTGTGCTTGTGCTGTAGTCTGCTGGTGTCACTCCTGAACGTCAAGATCAGAGGCAGATTATTGCCGTGAACACGGAGGTGCCTGGTTTGTTTGCGGCTGCTAATGAACGAGTGAAGGAGGTTGCCTTGTTGGGGATTGAAAATCTTGCAGATGTGCAGATTCATGATCTGTTTGAATGTCGCAAGTGCAATATGAGTTTTGACGAGAAGGATTCATACTTGCGACACCTGTTGTCCGTTCACCAGAGGACGACAAGGCGGTACCGGCTCGGTTCGTCTGTTGGAGATGGAGTTATAATTAAAGATGGAAAGTTTGAGTGCCAGTTCTGCCATAAGGTGTTTCTAGAAAGGCGTCGCTACAATGGTCATGTGGGGATTCATGTTAGGAATTATGTGAGGAGGGTCGAAGATTCACCAGGTCAGATAAATGTCCAGAGGACAGATGACAAGTCTCCAGTCAGGGAGGACGTGCCTTTAAGGATATCTAAGATGGATGCCCTAATTGAAATTGCTCAAAACTCTATTATGGAGGGTTCTGTCACGGAACCCCATCATTTAGCTAAACTGAATGAGATTCCTGCTTCGGATATTGCTGTTGGTTGCTTGGACCACCACGGAAAAGAGTCTCCAATCAGTGAAAAACAGATGGAAGATAGCTTGACTAGAAAAAATGTGGATCATCATAATATGGATGGAAAGGTAGAGGAAATTGATGATGATAACCATGTGATAGATGTAAAAATGGTTACTTTTCTTGATAACATGAGTTTGTTATCTGTAAATAAGCAAGATGTTAAAGCATCGGATACTTCTGACGCAAAAGATGATGTGGAATTGACCATTGAGGACCTGGATCAATCTGGGATTGATTTGGATGGTGTTACTGAAGTTCGTTTACTTCCTTTATCTGAACTTAACATGATACCAGAATCTGAAAAGAGTGAAAATTCTGGATGTTCTAATACTAGGGTTCAGTTTAAACTTGATGAAGACATTAGTAACAAGAGTGAGTTGGAATTTGGTTTAAATTGCTTGAAGGATGTACCTGTTACCGTTAGCACTAATGTCCAAGAGATGGGAATGGCAGCTTCTGAAGAAAATGTGCTACATTCTAGGGCTTTTAACTCCTCTATATCCACAGAACAATCTTTGGATTGTTTGCCTGCATTCAGCTCTGATAAGGTATAAGGCATAATTATGGATGCCTTTATTTTAAGGATTCCATATATGTTGAAAAACTGAGGGAATAGTACTACTAATATTATACCAAGGTCCTCTTAGAAAGTGATTGATATGAGGTCTTCTGTATGTGCATGCAAATGCATGACATGGCATTCGGACTACTATGCTTATCTTCATTTGTGTCTTTGAATGTATTATGGTTTTATTTGTATTCAACCATTGCTGTAATTTTTTATTATTTACAAAACTCTGGGCACACATTTCAAATTTTCAACAACACGTGGTTTTAAGAACCAGTTTTGTTGTCTGGCCAGTTATTGTTCCATGGTGATCATTTGGTGTGGTTTTTTTCACACAATTGTTAATACTTTTCTATGCGACACTCACAGTATAGTTTTTTTTAACCGTATCCATTTCACTTTAACGTGCTATATTGCTACACTATGTAATAGTCAGTCATTTGCACTTTCAGTATTTGTGTCCCCTAAAGATTACATTAATTATAGAAGCATTCTTTCACTTTTTATTAAATGTTGATTGAGTAACAGGTCCATTGTTTCTGAATCCAATGATGGCTATCCATCTTATATAGTTATTAGTTTCTTATTCTTTCTCATTATTCTGGCCTTCCATGTATTACATGGAGAAAATTACAAATTTGTTTATTCGAACGAGTTTGTTTTTGGGGAGATGAAGGAATCACAGTTCTAATCTGCCTTTAGTCCACAGATTAAAAATTTATTTGCCCCGTCTTAGCCTGCCATGTCTGGTGCTTTTCTTATATTTGGCGTGTGCTGGAAATTTGAGGAGTTCTAATTGCTAGGTAATTACCATGTGCCTGTGCACTTGAAACAACCTTTGTATTGTGCATTTCTCCTTGTTTTGCTCTTTCTTCAGTTAAACTCATGCTAAAAGCTAGTTGTGATGATTATTATAATCTAGAATAGAACAATTAACTGTAAATCTCTTATGAGCATTTGGCTACTGCCCAGCCATGATAAGTCACAACTGGTTGGTAGTGCTGAACTTTACCTTGAAAAATTGTTGTTGTTGCTCATTGACAGGGAGGAAAACAGTTTTGCAGTCTTGACAATGAATATGATAATGTGAAGGGTCTCCAGGAATTGAGGTTTGATGAAATAGATAATGTTGATTATGATTTTGCAAGGGTTCAGGATTCTCCTTCTCTGCCGGCTGTATCAACTGAATTGGCCAATATCAGAGTGATGGAAGAGACGTATGCATCCTCAGTTCAGTTTGAATCACAGGAGGGCATGCTAAATATTGGTGGCAGAGATCAGCTTACAACTGTGTGTGTATGGTGTGGAATAGAGTTTAACCATGAAGCTGTTAATTCTGAAATACAACCAGATTCTGTTGGATTCATGTGTCCAGCTTGTAAAGCAAAAATCTCTGGTCAAATCAACGTGTTGGACTGTGAATAGCCAAATGCTGGCTGTCTATAGACTGGTAATTTCTGTTTCTCTGTATATTAATGGTTTTATTAGAATTGTTTCCGTCATCCTATCCTATCTCCTAATTATGATCTTGTCTAACTGAGAGATACTGTAGTCAATTAATTCTGAGGTGAGAGCACTATTTTAGTAAACTTGCTACTTTGGTTTTATGGTTGCTCAAAAACTAAGTGATGAGAGAGAAAAAATCTCATTGCACGGACCAAAATACATAAAAATTGCATTTATTAGGCGGAAGGGGGAGGGAAGGGGATTTCAATATACTTTATTCTTTTCAGAAGGAATCTATAACGAATTTACTCTTGTTGTAATTGTATCATAATTCGTGTCGACTTCAAATAGAGCTTTTAACTTTGGGTGCTGAATGATCTTCGAAAGACGGTAGAAGGAGGTGGTGATGATGAACTAGAAGACAGCATTTGGGATGGAATACTTTTTTATTGTATTGTTGTTTAATCTTCTCGTATGTTGTATTGTCGTACCTTGCCCTGTTCGTATGAGAACCATTATTTACATGTTGTATTGTTTTCTCTTATCCACACCCCTGCAGCAATAGTGCATATGCCTTTCAATTTTGAATTTCCTGCATAACTGGATACTGTATACCTAAATTGCTCCAAATCAATATATTTATTTATTGTAGTTTAAAAGGTGAGATTAGTAGAATCATCTTGGTTTGAGTAGAATTGAAGTAAATTAAATTCTTTGAAGCCAAGTTTCCTGTTCGAATTTTGAAAGCGAAAAATTGTGATTGAAAAAGACGATCTCACTAAAAGTAAAAGCTGAATCAGAGTTCTCACAAGACTAAAAGTAAAACATGGTTAGGAAGTTATAATTTAGTCATCTTCATGAAAGTAATTAAACTTAATGGTGTGTTTGTTTCTAAGGTGCTTTTTTGTGTGTGTTTGGTTTTGAGAGTGGGGGAGTTAATGGAAGAGAGATTGAAGGTTTTTTTTTCATTCTTCACACGAATAAAGAGATTGTGTGTTGATCGATGACGAATCCTTGTATTTTATCAAAATATTTTTGTGTATATATTTTATTACAATATATAAATATATTTAATAATTTTAATAATATTTAATTATATTATTAATAACAACACAATAAAATAAAAAAACAAAATTATAATATTTACAAAATATATATATTCATATAAAATAACAAATGAATATAGTAATAAATATTATTTTTATAAATTTTAAAGTATTTAATAAATTTATTTCAATTTAACATAATAATATTTTTTAATTTTTTTATTAAAATATAAATACTTATAGATATTATATATTAAAAAAAATTAATTAATTCAAACTCATAAAAAAAATCATAATTTATTATTTATATATTTTTCAATAACAAGAATAAATTTGTACACTTTCAATAAATTATTTTCACAAATCTATTATATTACTTTTAAATCCAAACAATTTTACATACCCTCGTATATCCTCTCTAATTCTACAAATTCACCACAAATATAAAGTCTTCTAATTCTACAAATTCACCACAAATATAAAGTCTTGTGCGCAGCTAAAAGGAGAAAAAGAATATGGAAAGGGGACCTAGTTGGGTGGTTAAAGAAATGTTGAGAATCTGGTTCTTGATGATGTATACCCAGAATAATGGATAAAAGCACGCAAAGGAGAGGTACCGTAGACTTATATTTTTCTATGATAATTTCATCTATAATACTATTTTTGGTGTCTTTCTTCTTTTACAATATTGATCTTATCTAGTTTTCAATTGTTGTTTTGGCTAGAGTTGTCTCATCTTCAACTCAGAACCGTGAAAAATGTCAACACTCAGCATTTTCGACAGACAGTGGGAATGGATTCCTCGTTTGCCTTCTTTTTATCAGTTAAAAAGTATGTAACGTTGGTGCTGAGATTGCTAATTATCGAACCAAGGAAACGCATGAACAAAGGTCAAAACTACACAGTGGTTCTTATTGGTTGCATGATTTTTGTATAGAGAAAATGGATGGTAGAAATAGAAGTAGAGGAAGGAGAAAGGGTGTTCCTTTTCCTTCAATCACTGATACAACTCGTTGCCTTGTTTCCACAAGGATTAATAGTTCAAGGCGTTTCGGGCATGACAGTGTTATCTGCAATGGTTGCAAACACGAGTTTATATTAGCAAATATTCCAAATGCATACCGTTGCTACAAATGTGGAACAGTAAGCACTTCATCTTCTTCAGTTTCTGAGCAATCAAGCAAAGACCGTGGATCTTTCAAACGCGATCATCTGCAGAATAGTTATAACAGAAACACAATTGGAACTTTACCCAGAAGATTATCTCCTTCATCTAGTTCTTCCATCTCCTTCTCCACACCAACTCACAAACGCGCTGTTTTATGTGGAGTTTCATACGGGAAAAGAACATTCAAGCTCGAAGGAACCATTAATGATGTCAATAACATAAAAAATCTACTGATTGATAAATTTAAATTCCCAAATGAGTGCATACGTGTCCTCTCAGGTATCTCCTTCAGTTCTTTTCTTATTAGTCTGTGAATTTTATATGATCCACATCCTTTTCAATTTTTTTTACTTTTATGCTTCCTTTTTTGCTTGAATGCATACAAAATTATATACATTATTTATGTGACTAGGACTATTTATTGTAGTAGATGATGATGAACAATATCTGTATTTGTTATGTTATTGCCTGAACTTTTGTTAAACACAAAATTTCCAAAGAAAAGGCAGGTTCTTGTTCTCATTAACAAGTAATATCTTTTAACATATTAAGATCTTGAACTTTTCATGTTGTATCAGTGTTGAGCAATAATAGAAGTGTCAGAGCTTTAGTAGTGCAGTGAAAGATAGAGATTAATTTTATTCTAGAACTTATAAATTTCAGAAGAAAAGAAGGAGCTGAATTTAATTCCAACAAAAAAGAATATATTGGATTCCTTGAAGTGGCTAGTGAGTGAGTGCGAGTCAGAAGGGTCATTGGTGTTCTACTTCTCCGGACATGGTCTGCAACAACCGGAAGAACAGAAAGGAGATGAATCTGACGGGCTTGATGAAACTATTTGTCCTGTTGATTTTCTGAGAGAGGGAATGATCACTGACAATGAAATAAATTCTATCATTGTTAAACCACTCAAGAAAGGTGTCAAACTTCATGCTATTATTGATGCTTGTCATAGTGGAACAACACTTGATCTTGGCTACATGTGGAAAAAAGATAAGTAAGTAAATTACAAAAAATATTATTAAATAAAAATTAATCTTATAAAAAAAAGTAATTAGTTGTTAGATTGAGAAAATTAGATATTAATTTAGAGACAAAAAATTATTGATATCTAGTTTTTAATAAATGATTTTTAAATTAGCATTTTTAAAATTATTAGTTTATACAAAGATTTTATATACAAATTTTAGATTATAAAAAATTGATAGTTAAAACTTAGACAACTAATTAAATACTAATTTAAAAACTATTTATCAATAATAAAAACTAATTTAGATATTAATAATTTTTTTTCTCTAAATTAGTATATAATTTATTCAATATATAAACTAATAATTTTTTGTCTATAAAATTAATTTATAATTAATGATTTTCTAGTAGTAATAATGTTTTTTTTATTTAATTTTATTTTTATGTTCCAAACTCACTCTTGGGTCTCTTTTGCATGCTTGCAGAAGCATTTGGGAATGGAAGGAAAACAAATCAAGCCATAGTAAAGAAAAAAAAACAAGTGGTGGACTTGCTATTTGCCTCAGTGCTTGTGAAGATAGTCAAGTGGCTGCTGATACCGCAGTAAGAATCTTTTTATATACATTTTCATCTCTCTCCTCTGATGAAATAAAAATTAATTTAGATTTACATATTCAATTTTATTAAAAAATAATTTTAATATAAAGGATATAAGATTTCTAACAAATTCTGAATTGTTTCCTATATTTGCAGGCTTTTGATAAAAACAAGTATAACGGTATTATGACCTATCTTTTCTCAAAAATAATCAGAGATCATCCTCAAATAACATACTGCAGTTTACTAGAAAAAATATATGAGGAAATTGGACAGATCCACCAAAGCAAATTCTATAACACCTTCTTGAGACGCTTTTTTCATCGCAAAATAGACCAGGTTTAGTTCCATCTTCTTTTAATTGCTTTTCCAACCTTTTGTTTAGCGGTTATCCAATTGCATTTGGTAATAATCTATTTACCACATGGACAAGACACATATATTTATACAAACATCCACGTACATATACGTATAATCTCTATAACATATAATACAGAAACATCTTTAATTTCTAAAACGTAAAACACGTAAAACACGGAAACATAATCTATATATTATATAACTATAAATTATATAAATTAATAACAAAAATTTATGTGCACAAACATGTTTAATTTTTTTTAAGCAAAAAGATGTTTTTCATGAAAAAGAATTTGGTCATTATTTTTATAGTTATAATAAAAATATATACAATAAGTTTGAATTGTTAATATTAATTATTTTTTTTAAATTGTGTTAGAATTATAAAAAAATTCAATAAATATTTTTTTAATTTGACACTTCATCAATCCGTATCCTATGAATATCTTACGAGTATTGGTATTCGATATTGTGTCCACGGACGGTAGAAGCAACCAACCATTGGCAATAACATTATTTTACCTCATATATGTTTTTTTTTTCCTAAGAGAGTGAAATGGCTGACATAATCTTAAAAAATCATGTTTTAGTGGATTTTATGGTTACAATGCAGGAGATAAACTCAAACCATTGAAAGAAATTTCTTGTGTTTTCATTGCAGGACCCTATTTTATCATCATCAGAGGATTTTAATATTGATACAACATTTAATTTGTGAAGACAATTCTCTCATTTGTGGATTAATTGGTTGGTAAGGTGATGACAGAATATTATTGATGGTGAAATTGGATTCCTCTGATAGAATAAAATTTGTACTGACTGTGTTACAGTGAAGATGGAATTGTTTGTATCGACAACAAAAGATAAAACCTAGGATTTTAGGCTTGTCTGCAGGAACTACCAATTTCTATGTCACAGTCACTTCTAATAATACACCTTTACTTCTAAAACAAATACTATAATGAAGTTTTCATCATTTTGATTTCTTACTCAGCTCAGTATTGTTAATAAATATTGTTTAACTAGTATTGTTATGATCGATTAACGTTATCAACTCAAATTCATTTTTTTATTAATGTTGGTGAAAATTTCTGAGTTCAAGAAGGTCTAGCATGATTATTTTTAGATTATTATCAGTGATTATTTTTGTTGTCAATATATCAATATAATTTTTAGGTTGGCACCATTTTTTATTTTCAATCGATGTCATTTAAAATTATTATCCATCGAAATTAATTAAAATTTAGATTCATGTTATTTCTCAATGAAGGTTAATAATAGTTTTTTTTTTCTATCAGCATTAATAAGGCAATTCTTTTCAGCAAATAATAACAAAAAAAAATTATCGTCGCTAGTAACACTATTTCTTAAATAATATAAAGTTAAGGTTTTTAATCAGGTTAAAATCTCCACCCATATTTAAAAAATATTTCTGGATTGATATTTGTGAGAATTTTCTCAATCAATATCGTAAAACTAGTTATAATTGGATGTTAAATTGAAGTCGTAAGACTATATATAACTAGATATTAAATTGAAGTCTATAATAATTTTTTGTTCATTGTCGGTAGAATTGCAAATATAATTTTTATATAGTAATTGAAATACTTTATTTAAATAAAAATAAATAAAATTTAATAAACTTAAATTATTTTATCAATATAAAATATTTTAAAAATTAAACAAACTGAAATGAAAACAATTCAAATTTAATATATTGTTAAGACTATCAAAAAACATATATATATTAAAAGTTTCTTTCATTATCGTTAGTGAGAATATACCTCAATCATAGAAAATATATTAATTATTGTTTCAAGTACGAACTACTAAGTTTTTTTAGATGTTTGGGATAATTTCGAGGTATTTAGAATAATTCTGAATTGTTACGCGTAAGAGCTTAAAAAAAGATAAATATAAAAGTATTAGAAGAGTAATAGTAGGAATGACATATAAATAAAATTTCTTTAGGAACTTTAAATATAAATTTATTAATTATTTAATAATAATTGTTCTTACAACAAGGACCAAGAACACTTGAAATGGGTTAATCAAGACTAATCCTTCAATCTTAGGCTGAATACTATCTTGGGCCGGGTACTCCTTGATGAAAACTCTTTGCTTCTTCTCTCG
>Ga0123342_1003837_pt1 | contig 23641 bp, 11 predicted proteins | sample Turbeawhitnodule_FD_89960 | JGI IMG/M metagenome (GOLD analysis project Ga0123342, IMG submission 89960) | Root nodule microbial communities of legume samples collected from Mexico - Turtle bean Mexico white nodule | ecosystem: Host-associated > Plants > Roots > Nodule | place: Mexico: Nepantla... | reverse complement strand
TTAGAGTAAATCAGGTTATACCTATTTTTCAAGTTCTAATAAGATATTTTATTAAATGTGGTTGGATTTAGTTTTGTTTAAAGAAAAGAATATACTATATCTAATTAACATTGAAAATATTACTTGGGTTGGATCATGAGCATCACCAATACTAAAGACTTTTCATTTTATTTTATCATTATTTTTTATTATATTTTTTTATGAAATCCTTTTCTATGGTTAATTAAGGTATATTTTTATTGTTGTAGTATTTTTTAGATTGCTTTATTGTGAGGTTTTTTAATATTAAAAATTAGTAACTTTCTATTTATATAAAATGTGATTTATTTTTTAATTTTATAGTATATGTTTAATATTTAAAGAAATTATTTGAAGTTATGTTTTTATTTAATTTGTTGTTGTGTTTATATTAATATATTTCTATGTATAGTTATTATGTTTATGAGTTATAGTTTATTTATTATGATTTTTTATGATTTTTTTCTATTTTTAATTACGTTATATGTTTTTTTAATATTTTTTATTTTTCATTACTACAGGGTTTTTAATTTTAAAAAATAATATTTTTTATTTATATAAGATTTGATTTATTTTTCAATTTTATAGCACATATTAAATTATTTGAAATTTTGTTTTTATTTAATTTGTTGAATACAATTTTTTTTCTAATTATAATTTTTATATTATACATATTTATATTTAACATATTTTTTTATAATTTTTAAATATACGAAATATGTGAAAGTTGTTTATTTAAAAAAAAAACAACTCATTTTATTATTAGTTTTTTTAATAGACAAGGGTAACTCTGTAAAGTAACATTTCACATCTTTAAAAAAAATTAAAATTCTCTCACAACCATCACATCACTCACAAATTTCTATAAACTTTTCTCACACATTCACCCTAACATACCCCAATCCAAACACCCTCACTTTCTTCACACTTTCCTCACACATCCACTCTTTCAAATCCTCACAGATCCTCTCCCTAATCCAAACAGAGCCTTAGTGTTCGATTTGTACCTACAGACATTATCAAATCTATTAAACAACAATGGATTTGCAAGCAAAAAAAGTGATTAAGCATTAGGTGATATAATATGGTCTAATAATAACGAGTCTATAATAATTATATAAATAGTTACGAGTTTCAAGAAAAATGTACATGATTATCGCTCATTAATTACACTGAGTACCAAATACCGATAATTGACTTGAGCGTAAGAGTACCCTTTGTAGGTACCATTCCGACTGAAAGTTTACGAAAGAAGGAAAAGCCGTGAAGAAAGAGTGGTGAGAGTGATTAAAGAAGAGACACTTGTTTAATAAACTAAAGAAAAGAAGAAAAATGTTTGACAGATAAAAAAAATAATAATAATTATCTCCGTCTCTCTCACTAAGAGAACATTTTCTTTCTTACAAAATTGCATATGCATGATTAAAGTTATAACCCGATTTTTCTTTTGATGACCAAGTATATAATTTTCGTATTTGTAAGGATATTAGATAAATCTGTTTATGCACGAGTTATAGGATTAAAACCTTACAAACACAAAGAGAGTGTATAAAATATATAGGCTAGTGTACAAGCTTGCAAATCCATAAAATAAAAAACTAAGGAGTTGCATAATATTGCTAACATCATCCTTCAAATTGAATTAAAAACAATCATAAATTATCTTCAATTCAAATAAAAGGGAAACCAGATACAGATTTAGAAAAACCACAACTTTAAATATTTTGACTTTGATTGCAGACATGGAGGTACATAAAGAAATTGTCAGGCCCAGTTGTAACTACTACGTAAAGAGAAATGAGAAATGATAGTTTGAGAATTATGTATAACTTTGATATGATTGATTTAAATATAAATATATATAATAAAAATAAATTTATAATTAAATGATATAAAAAAATATTAAAATAATAGTATTAAAGATTGTATTGTTATTATATAAAAAAAAGTAGCATTACCTACCTAAAACATAACCCGTTAAAGGAAGTTAATGGCTAAATCAAATAGCAAATAAGTTTCTATATAATATTACAAATTTAACTCAATGGATAATGACAACAATTAACAAGGAAAAGGGATTATTAGGCTTTATTGATAAAAAAGTTTGTCAGAAATATTATTTTTCTTCTTTAGTTTATTTTCTTTCATTTTTGTTATAAATTATATTTTTGTGATTTTTATGGATATTATTTGATGATTTTTTGTTTCTTTGTTTGATATTTTGTTGTTGATTAACTGGTTATAAAAAATCAAATAATGCAAAGTCTCTGTTCCTATATAACAACGTTTTTCAATCTAACTAATAAAAACGTTATATACTTTTTTCAATTAATTATTTATTAATTTTTTTTTCAAAATAGAAGTAAAGTAACTGAAATAGAAATAGAAATAGAAATATATTAACTTCGAAATTTAAAAAATATAAATAAAAAAATCAATTTTGCTTAAAAACTTATTATATAATATATAGGGAAATAGAATTTAATTTGAAAAGAAGGCGCACGTTAGTAAAAAAATGTTGTGCGTAGTTTAGCAGGACCACCATCAAAAATCGCGGAATCACCGAAATGATTAGGTGTTCCGTCTAATTCCCAACTCATCCAACCACCTCAGACAAAAAGCGTACTATAGCTTAGGTATCAGAGAGATCACCGCCGAACAATAGAGAACCCAAAATCCCAAAATTTTTAAAATAAAATTCAACAAATTCTCCGTCCAATAACAAAAGCAAATCGCTAATTGGTGGCGCAGGCTTGTCACTTGAGGTTTTGTTCGATTCTTCGATCTCAGATTAAAGTAGTTGGAGAAGGCTTTTCCCCATAAAAAGGAGGAAGTTTGCAATGGTGGGATGAAGAAGAGAGGGAGAGAGGAATATGGCGAGAGGGAAGTGGGTCTTTTCCTACAAGAAAACCACTCTCTTAGTTTGCTTCTTCAACATTGCCGTTGCTCTCTACGTTCTTCGCTCTCTTTATGCTTCTCTTTATATATATTCCGGTAACGTTTCCCGCAACGGTAAGTTACTTGCAGCGAATTTTCTTCCTTTTAGCAATAGTGGAAGCGGTTGCTGCATGGGTTTTGATTATTGTGTCTTTTTGCAGTTGCTTTGTATAACCCAGATCAGATTCGGAAAATGGAAGAGTCAATGCAAATCCGCAGGGAATTTAAACCCGTGGAGTTAATTAAGTGGGTAAGAAGGTTGAACCCTTTATCTGCTTCCATTTTACGCTAGCTGAAGTTAACGTTGTGAAATCGTTGTGCAAAAAGGTGAAGGCTTTAGAGGGGGAGTTTTCGAGTGAAACTGTGGTGGTTGAGTTGCCCAAGCATTTGAAACAGAACATAATTGATGAGATCTTGCAGAGACTAAGGGGCTTGAATTCCAGTAGCACAGATATTGCCAAGGAACGAGGTGAGTGTATGCTTATAAATTTTTTGGATACGAATCCTTTTTTTTTCTACATCTGTAAGTATAAACATTGTTGAGCATAAAGCATTTTTCGTATTGAATTGATAACACTTGTTATTGAGTATCGTGTTTATATTCTTGCTAAGCTGACATGAGATAGGATTTGCACTCTAATTTCTTGTTGCCTGAGGCTGTCTTACTACAACTCTGGCATTTGGCTTTTCAGTTATGAATTGCGTTTTCAATCTCCTTACTGAACTTTTTAGTTTTTGCAATCAATTGCCAGTCTCCTGTGCTCACTTCGTTATTACGACATTACTGCACCAACTGCTGGTCTTATAGCTGTATCTCACTTTTCATTCTAAGGAGTTGGATGAAAAATAAGGAATTGCATTTAAGTTCTTGTTTTTTTACTGTTAACCTAGATCAGTCCTTCTCATGCACTCCTCTTTTGCAATAGTAAGTCCTATGCTAAGTTATAATTGTGGTAATCTATGAGAATGAAGATTCTATTATAACTTTAGATATGAAAAGGAAGGAACATGAAAAAATTCCATATTTAGTTTTAGCTGGGGGATCTCTTTATAGTGATGTGAAACTTAACACTCCTTCATCATGTTGGAATTCAAGTATGAGATAAAATCTCACATTATGTGGAAATTGGCAAATTGAGTAACCTATAAGCAAGAAAAACTGAGACTTATAACATTAATGTTTTGGATTGAAGTGATGTCAAATTCTTTTGTTGTGTTGGCTCGCGTTCTCTCTCAAATTGCCCAACAAGTGGTATCAGAGCCAATGGTTCATCTTGATAACTGACTCAAATGAGTACTATATCACACTTGAGGGGTAAATTGTTGGAGTTTAAATAGAGTTGAAGTCTCGCATTGTGTAGAAATGGACAAGTTGAATAACATAAATAAAAAGGACCCACAAACTTATAGTATTGAGGTTGAGTTGAAGGTGATGTCAAGTTCTCATGTTATTAGCTCGTGGCTCATTGGTGAAGATCTCTTTGTTGTTTTCTCCCTTCTATTTGAATATGATTTTTACTAATGCAATTGATAAGTCATCAGTATACAATGTTTGTGTTAATCTTTCTAAAATTTAAGCAACAATAAGAATATAATTAAATGCCTTCTTGTTTTATATATTTTCGTAGTGTATCATTAATTTTGACGCATGTTACTCAGGTATAATTTTTTTTAAAATAAATTTAAGATTTTGTAAATAAGTCCATTATTCTAGAAACTTTCAATACAATAGTTTTATACTCTCTTTTCTCTTTGTTCTGTACTTTTTCCACTTCGGATGACTGGATCTCCCCGATATTGAAATCTCGAAAAGCTTTGCAATGTGTTTGATCTTGGCGCCCATCCTCCAATTTAATTGTCTTTTTAAGTAAAAATAAGGCATTGTGAAGATAAAGGAGATATGTGAAGTAACGTAGCATGTAAATTTATGTTGTGAAGATTTGTGTATAATCATTCATTTCATAATGTGTCCAAAGGGATGTGGGCAGCTGAGGAAAAAGGTTCATTCTAAGAATGACGAGTCTATTCCTCTTGTTTAATGAATTATAAGCTACACTGTTTTGGACATTAAGTTTGGTGGTGTTATGTAAATGAAAAGTTTAAAGAATTTGGAAGTAATCTTTGTCCTAATTCATTTGTAACACAACTCATATATGCATTTTGGTGATATTACATTTTCATAAATACAGAAGTAGTTGAGAATTGGCGCAAGGGAAAACTGGAAGAAGTCAAGTTGGCTCTTGTGAATTCCAATTCAACCATCCCTCACGAAGAAGCTGGTATGAAAATTGATTTTCTATTGTGGAACTTTTAAGATATTGTTCTTTGCAAATTGGTAATGGATGCTTTACAAATCTTTGACACCTTGTTCATGTTATTTCAACTTCCTAGGTATATTAGTAAGAGCCCTGGAGTCTGATTGGGCTTTGTTTTGTGAAGAAATTGGCCTTTGGATACCTGCTCAAGTTGCCAATGAAGAACATGATGACAAACCTGAGGGTGCAGAGGAGTTTGGTAATATCAATCGTAATATCCATTTTTTTTCCTATTGTAGTCTTCTTTATATGCATTGCCTGCATGTTGGTTTTTAGAAAATTCGTCACTTGAGTAGTTTTTAGGAATCAATTAACAGCGCATGTTCCATGATAGAATCTGGTGGTGTGCATATATATATATATATATATATATATTTCTTGCACAGATTTATTCTTTGGACTTACCAAGTATACATTCTCTCCAGAGGAAGAGGTTCTTCCTGGCAGGCCCCTTTCACCTGAGTGCCATGCCGAACTTCATACAGATTATGATGGTTCTGCAGTAAGATGGGGTCTTACACACCACAAGGATAGTGCAGCTGATTGCTGTCAAGCTTGCTTGGATCATGCTAAACATGCCAAAGAAGGTGACAAGAAATGCAATATCTGGGTTTATTGCCCATCTGAGTTTGGGTGTCATTCTCCAGATATTTACCAGCACAAACATCAAGAATGTTGGCTGAAATATGTAAGTTCTACCCTATTCTAGCTGTTGATACTTTTATTATCTGATTTAGGAAAATACTATTGAGTTTTCATATATTGTCTGGTTTAAAATATTTCCTTTTGATCCTTTATTTGCCCTCCTAACCTGGCTAATGTACTCTAATTTATTATTTGGATCCAGGCTGAGAAACCTCGATTAAATTTTAAGGATAAGTACCCTGAATGGTATCGAAATTCACACCCTTCTGCACCGGTGATCGTTCCATGGGTCTCTGGTATTACTAGTTCATGAGTCCAATAACCAAACACCAAATGTAACGTTATCAACCAGAGCTACCGTCAGAAGAGCTCAAACATGATCGTGGATTATATACCACTATTCTTCAACATGTTTTTTTTGTGTAGGAAATGAACTGGGGAACAAAGAATTTTCCCAATGGTCATTTAGGACTTGGTTTTGGTCAAAATGCGGTTTTTGACAGACTCGCTTGAGTGCCAAAGGTTTTCCACGAAGATCGGGTCTAAAACACTGCGGAAAGGTGACTTTTAACTGATGAGGAAGTTGTTTTGTTGTAAGCCTTCTAATAACATTATTCATTGTGTCTGTGGGACTTCGGAATCATACTCACAGTATCATTCTTGTTCCTCCCGTGTTGATGATTCATCAAACTGTTCTCTCCACTTCCCTTCCTTTCTAGTCATCGTCATCATACTTTCATTTATACGTGTACGATAAAATGTATATGTATATCACATGTAGTCGTAGTCATTATATATTACCCACTTTGTTTTCTCAACTCAATAAGATTAAAATACTACCAAACACAAGAGGTAATTAATAACTGATTACTTGTTTCATTTAAGTTATATTCTCTAAAAGGAAAATGCTTTGTTATATTTATACCACCCCGCTTATATCCGTCAAAATGGGTTAGGATTGGAGCTAAAGTTTGTCATGTTACCTTAGTTTAAATCTATATACATCTAGTTCATCGGGAGTTAAATGTGGTCCTTAAGTCTACCATATTCGTTTATTTTCCCTACTTGGGTTTAGTGTGCAACTTAAGCTGCTTAGGCTTAACTGTTCAACAACCATTGTGGCTTTAACTAACATAGTGTTATACATTAAATTTTGCCGATCAAGAACACAAATTCAACATTTAGAAAACAAACTACGAATGTAATTAAGTCTTATATTTCTCATTTATTAAAATATATACAATTTAAACCTGTATAATTTTAGTTGATTATAGAATTTACTATTTTGAAAGGGGATTACTTACCTATGTGTGTCCAAGATTAGTCATTATCTCTCACGATGAATAATAACGACTTAGACTTAGTCATTATCTTATGTTTGTCAGATACACTTTTTACTTATCTCACTGTTTTTAGTTTAATGTTTCTCAAACGTAACACAATGAAAAGAAATATTTAAATGGTGAGAAAAGAAACTACCAATTAAGCACTCTAAGCATAATTATCAGAAAGTGGTCTATAAAAATAAGGTAGAATCAGATAATACTTGTGGACGAAGTAAAGAACTAATCCTATCATTCTTAGATAAAATATTTTTATGATTTTAAAAATCAAACTTTTCTTTTGTTATTTACTCAATGTGAAACTTTATTTAAAACTTTTAGAATACTCACATAAATATGCAATATTTGACCGGTGCAAAGTTAACTCCTTGCTGCAAAAACTCATGGAAGAAAACCAGCAATTAAAGGACAGAATCTGTATCCTCTTCGGCCCATATTAATGCTTTAAAGTTCATCAACTAAGACTAGGCAGAATCTGATCCATAGTTAATTGTTGCCTTAAATTCAACGAACCAAATTCTTGACATAATTTTTCTTTTTTTCCAGTACAAACCACATACTTTTTACAGCCAACGATTCATTGTGAGTCGGATACGATAACATCACATAATTTTCCTTTATTTTCCTTTAAGTCCTTTTCTGATAAAAATCATCATACCATTGAGCCAATTTCAAGGAATATCATAGGGTAATTTAGTTTAACATGTCACCAAGGTCTAGTCCCTTTCTGGTTTTTTCCCGATATATAACTTCAATTGGATATTTATTCGGTAGCACGTCCCATTAACGATGACTTTAACTTAAAGTGTAACACTCATTAATCACTATCTCTAGGCTCAGAAATAAAACAAATAGTTGAAAGTTACCTGGTGGAGACTTCTTATGTGTACCACAGGCATAATACGCTCAAAAAGACGTCATATATGTCATATACTTACTTGTTGACATGATACAAAATTCCTAGTGCATACAAAAATCTTCCAACCAAATCACTTACCCTTGTCAAATAAACATTTGAATCCTAAATTGAATAGTATTGCCATTAGTTAAAATGTCTTTAGGCCATTTTATGTTTGTCTTAACCTTAAAGAACAGAGAACTTTTTACGGCTCCCAGTACGCTGCTGGGCCACTATCAATGAAGCAGGTCGATTCAAACATCAAATCCAGAGAATTGTCAGTACCTTATATATGTGTGCGATCCTATCTGACAAAAATGATGCATAAATTTCCACATGGGTGTCTTCTACCATGAGGAGTCACCAAATCAACCCAAGATATGCAAATACATTGTTGCAACTCTTAAGGAAGTATTTTCCAGTTGCCAAACTTTTGGTGCACGGCTTTCAACTTCAAGTTTTGAGGATGAGTACCCAGTGAGCGATTTTGACGAAGAACAAGAAGTAAGTGTGTGTTTATTTGAGCGCAGAAACGTGATTGTGATTTTGAAATAAAGTATTTGTGATTAAGTGCTTTTATTTTAAAAGTAAATATATTAATGGTAAAAATCATTCTATAACCTTTTAATCTGAAACAAAATCACATACCATGGTTGATTGTTGTTTCCTTCGTTTACAGGTGTTTATCTCAGCAGTGATAAGCCGCACAATGGAGAAACAGAAGCTCAAGGCAAGCGTGTTGAGACACAGCTTTTCCTGGGTATACTCTCCTGCAACGAAAGAACTTTTCGTGACGGAGGCAGTGGCACCGCAGAAAAGGGCGGAGGGTGATGAAAAAAACGACGAAGGAGAAGAGTTTTTGTCTGTCAAAAGTTGTTTCTCGCGCTGTTCGAGTTCTCCCAGTGGGTCAGCATTCTATTCTGTGAAGACAAACCTTTCACGATGTTCGAGCTTCAACGACCTTCACCAGTCCAAGCATTGGAGACGTTCAGTGATTGAGGAGTTTTGTCACTGCGAGGGATGGCCCTTTGGTCTGTGCCGCAGAGCCGTGTTGCTTCCACCACTGCCCAAGTCACCTTCTGAGTCATGGTTATCGCGTAAAATGCAACCAAGTACTAAGAAACCATGAATTTCTTCACCTGCATCTTCTGTTACTTTATGTTTTCTCCTTTTTCACTTGCAAAGAGTAATCAATATCGGAATACCAAAGCATATATAAGCTTGTTGTATGGTTTTTATAGTGTTTATCCACTTTCAAAATAAAAAATAAAAACACTTAATATATTTTCATTCCATAACTCATGTCAGTAGTTATCAGTTTTCTGAGCATGCCTGCAACAGAAATATTCAACAGAAAATACGAGGAACATACCGTTGCATTTCTGCTATAAAAGTTCAGACTGTCCTCAGAAATTTATACACAAGATTAATCTGTGGATTTACTAAGAATTAAGAATATATAAGAATACAAACTATCTACGACAGAATCTTTACACTTTAAATTTGATAATTTTAAAGCTGGTTTATAAAAAAAAATTTATCTTTCATATTATTAAGATAAAAATACATTTTTTTTAAATAAAATTTTTTATGTTAGTCATTATTATTTAACTTGACATCTTAACTATGCTGACACTTCAAATAATAACAATGATTTGTCATCGCATAAAAAAAAATATTATTAAAAAAAAATACAAAAATATGAGAGACTAGACCAAAATTCATGTATTAACAAAAACGATACATAGATAAATTATACTTATTTATAAAGAATTTTAAGAACATACTACATGATAGCCTATTATACTAATGAAAAGATTCTCTATGAATAAATTCAAAATTAGTCAACTTATCAGCACACGTATTTTCTAGATAAAAATGCATTTAATCTCCTTAAAGTTTATCTTTTTATAAGTACCTTTTTAAAAAAAAAAATCAATTCATTTTTATTTTTTTTAACATTTACTTTAAAAAATAGATTTTTAAACTTTGATCTTGTTCCAACAAAACTTTAAATTTATCTTTTTTCTGTATAAATATTTTAATTTCAATTTAATATTAATTACTTCTAAAATTTATCCCCTTATAAATAGTCTCTTATATTAAATTCGAATTAAAATATTAATAAAGTAAAAACCACAACAATTTCATTATTTTAAATGTTAATATTTTGATTAGTTTTATTTTTATTAATAACTTTTACAAACATTGAAGCTTAATAAAAATTTACTTGAAAAAACTTATAACTAAAATATTAAATCAAGATCTATTTATTTATTTTCCAATTTCGTATTTTTTATTATATTTCAAAACATGAAAAAATAAATTTTAAGAAAAGACTAAGAAAAAAAAACAATGCATGATTGACATTTAACATGAAATTGAGTTACAGCTGTCTATTTATAAGAACGTAAAGTTTAAGATAAATTGAAATGATATTAAAGTTTACAGTATCTATTTGAGAATAAAGATAAAGTTTAAGGATGTATTTAAGATAAAATTAAAACTTAAAGTATTATTTTATAAAAAATATTGAGATTTAAAATTTAATTTGTATTTCTTTGTAATATATATACTTTGTTTGCATTCAAAATTAATTAATAATTATTTTCCACCACGATCATTGATTTATAACATGTTCAATAGATAATATATACACTATATTATCAATATGAATAATTTAATAATTAATATTTATTGAAAAATTCAATAAATTATTTTTAATAAATACTTTTCTTGTCAAATCGTGAATTAATTTGCTGTTATAAAAATGGGGGAGAAGATGGTTGTAAAGTTATTGTGAGTTGTCTTCTATCTAACAAAGGGGTGGGGAAGTTGATCTCATAATTATGTCCATAACTACCATCTTATATACTTCACTTTCATTTTTTTATAGTATTAGAAAAGTGATATTTTTTTTTTCAGTTTTACATTAAAGAAGTAATTTAAATATATTTTCTTAAATTTTTTATATATTTTTTGAAAATAAAATCGAATTTTTAATTTTAAAATTCACAATATCTTATATTCAGTAATTGACTTTAGCGATCATCTTATCAATAAATATTGATGTTATTTATAAAAATTGAAAATTTATTTTTTTAACTTTTAATTAATTAAAAATAATTTATATTTTTTTTAATTCATTAATACGTTGTATAAGTACAAAATTATAACAAAATTTGAAATTAGATAATATTCTAACAATTTAATATTAAAATAGTGTGTTTAAATTGGAACTCAAATATAAAATTAAATATTAATAATATAATTCTTCATACATTTGACAATAAATTATAAATCACACTTATATTTTATCCATACAATTGTACTTTAGTAAAATAATATTATTGTAAACAACTTTCATCTATTGCCGACATTGTTTGCTGAACTAACTTTACATATAAATATAAATACATTATTTTTTTCCTTTTTTTATAGCAAATATTTGTTTTGGCTCTTTAATATATATGATGTTGTTGTTAGGTGAGATATGAAATTACTAAATAGAATAACATTCATGAATCACCATCACCATGCTATAGAATTGTTAAAAAAGCATGGCCATTACTGGCTTTTAAAAAAAAGCGTAAACTAAAAATAATTTATATGTAAACTAATTTATATAAATTAGTTCACATATTTTATCTAAGTTTTTATTTTTTAGATGTACATACTTTAATTTAATTTATTTATTTACTTATCCTTTTTATAAAAGTACAAATTACATATGTATATCCTTAAAATAAATAAATATCTACTTAAAAAAATGGAACTTTTCTTCACAAGAAGTAGAAAAAGAGTTTTCTAACCAGTCCCATGTGATGGTGAAAAGTAGCAAGCAATTTAAAATATTTTTTATTCAAATAATTAAAAAAAGATTAAAAAAGAAAGAACAGAGTGTATTGAATGATTGATTACACATACAGAGGTTAGGACGTACCTATCGAATTTTTAACAAACAAAATCATTTGATATATTTTTTTTCCGTTACTTTGACCTTTCTTTTGGATATAACTAGAAAATAAATTAGGAGAAATTTAAATTATGACAATAATATAAAGATTATATCATCTTAAAATTGTATAAGACAAAAATAAGAAAAAAATTGTAAATATATATAAAAAAAGATAGAACTAATTGTGTGCACTGCACCAATCATTGAAATTAAATTATAATATTATTTTATAATTTTTTTAAAATTTATTATATTAATCAAATTATGTATAATTTTTCATAATTTGTTTAGTTTTCTTCATCCAAATAATCACAATTTCTACTATATTTTTATTCCTTCTTATCCTCTCATATCCAAACAATGTATAAAGTGAGTAATTGTGTGTATTGAAATTTGGGAACCATTTTTAGTTGATTCCACTTACCACATAGGAAATTAAAACACTCCTATTAATAATTTTTTACATGGAACGAGAAATTTCTAAAAATAATTTGTATATCTTAATAGTTTTAGATTTGAAATATATATTTAATTTACTTTCTCATTCAATAATTATTTCATTAGTTTAGTTTTCTTCCTTTTTTAAACTTTATCAAACAAATTCAAATTCCATTCTTTTTATTAACCTTCCTTTTGTCACGAAACAATATGTGAAAAAATATTAAATTGGTGTATTATTAAACTTTGAATGTAATTGAAAATTAAGGAATGGTATTTTATTTTTTTATAATATATTTTTAACATATATTGTGTACATAATTTTTTCATTACTTTACTTGTATAACTAATTATAGAGAAGAGATATTTGGTTCGGACTCTCTCAGTTAAACATATATATTACTCACTATTTTTTATTGTTTAAACTTTACATCTGATGTGTAAGGAGAGACTAATTGTATAATCTAACAACTTTTAGAAACAATTTGCATGACCTTTTACTCAAAGTTTAAGTGATCTCATTGTTATTTGAGTGAAGATATTTGTTGTATGCTCCAACAATTATATATTACCACTTAAGAGTTGAATATCACATAATCAATAAAATTGTTTTAAACTTAAGTGTTTATATTGAAAGTTGAATAAAGTTATTATTATTTTTTTGAAGGAGAACTCATATATTGGTATAATGTACAAACTCATATATTGGTATGTTTTGTTTAACTTGAAATACCATTATTACCAATTTATACCCTATTTAATTATATATAGTAACCACTCACAATTATTAGAATTCCTTTTTAAAACTCCATAACAATAATCCTATCTACCCAAAAATTCCAAAAAGGTGTATAATAATATTCCAAGAAGAAAAAGTTGATTCAATCGTTGAAGATATACACTTATTTAATTATTCTCACTTTGAAAGAGTCCGCTTACTAGCAAAATTGTTTTTTCACACCTTTAGAAACTCAATCCGTACCATAAAAAAATCCAAATGTATAACCCTACATAATAAACACATTTTCTTAATCAGAATATTAAAATAAAAATAAAAAGTTGTCTCAACATTACATAATTGATTAGTTGCTTTGAATAAGAATACTTTTTAAACTATCTTGATTATAATTTACTTGTTACTTCATAAGAATATAATTTATTATAGAAAAAATGTAATTGAACAACTCAAGCTTTTGAGAAAAAAAATCTATAATCATTTTTTTAATAAAATTAAAAATGAATTTTATTATTTATGTATTTTTTCACTTATATCAATTTAAACTATGCCTCTAAAAAATCTAGATCTTACAAAATTCATTAAAGATCACATTAATTTTTTTAGGTTTTTTTTATCCCACGATTTTTTTCCTTCTAACTTTATAATTTGAAATAAATATTAATCATTGTATCAATGATACAATGCGTGATAGAAATATTAAAGACTGACTTACACAACCCATCTTTCATCAAACAACCAAATATATTAATTAATACTCCACTACAGTTGGTCAATCAATTGTTGTAAATTTCAATCACATGCATTATTCTTACAAATAAAATAATAAAAAAAACCCAACCAAATTATGATATGCATCTTTGTCTCACTGTTTCAAATAGAATAATAATAATAATTAAAGAACTACCTTCTTCATTTTATTTGGACCTCAAAAGTCACTATTGTCTTGTGCCATTGGACACTACAATACAGACTAAGACAGTGCAGAGAGGGAGAGAGAAAAGGGACTTGAATTTCCTTACACTCTAAGTTTTGCAAGTCCCACATGGAAATCTCCATGGACGTTCCTCCGTACCTTCGAGTGCACAAAGATGGCACCGTTGAGCGGATGGCCGGTACCCAAGTTGTTCCCGCGGGTTTCGATTCCAACACCAACGTTGTCTCCAAAGACATCCTCGTCATCCCCGAAACCGCCGTCACAGCCAGGCTCTACCGTCCCAATTCCACCCCGCAGAACGCCAAGCTCCCCCTAGTGCTCTACTTACACGGCGGCGCCTTCTGCATCTCTTCCGCCTCCGACCCTGTCTACCACAACTCCCTCAACAAACTCGTTGCAGACTCCAACGTTGTCGCTCTCTCGCTCAACTATCGCCTCGCACCAGAGCACCCTCTTCCAGCCGCGTATCAAGACTCTTGGTCCGCGATCCAGTGGGTCGCTTCGCAGGCGAAAGCCCAAGAAGATTGGTTCAGAGACAACGTTGACTTTGAGAGAGTGTTCTTGGCAGGGGACAGCGCAGGTGCCAACATAGGACACTACATAGCCTTGAAGTTGAACAATGTTTCAAAAAATGATTTTGATTTCAAGGTCAAGGGTCTTGTCATGGTGAACCCTTATTTCTGGGGAAAGGAAGCAATTGGGGTAGAGATTACTGATCCCGAGAGAAAGAAGATGGTGGATATGTGGTGGGATTTTGTCTGTCCTTCTGATAAAGGGAACGATGACCCTCTGATTAACCCCTTTGTGCAGGAGGCTCCGAGTGTTGAAGGGGTGGCTTGCGAGAAGGTGCTTGTGATTGTTGCGGAGAAAGACATTCTGAAGGAAAGGGGAAAACTGTATCACAAAATGTTGAGCAACAGTGGTTGGAAAGGAAAAGCTGAGTTCTATGAGACTCTTGGGGAGGATCACGTGTTTCACATCTTCAATCCCGATTGTGACAAAGCCAAGAGTTTGATTAAACGCATCGCTGATTTCATCAATGAACAAACAGTGAATGTTTAGTATCACAGTGTTGTGTTTGTTGTGTGGATGCGTAACAATAAAGTTGAACAAAGGTTAGGAAGTGTTGTCTTGTCTATGAATTTGAGCTTCTCACATTTCACTGGTGGAAATCAGTAAAATTTGTTCTTCTTCGGTGTTTATAATTTACTGTTATATGCTTTATTAATTACCGAGCTGTGTTGTACGCGATATGAAGCAAAAAGTGGCAGGGAATTATGAAACACATAGTTTGAAACAGAGAGTGAAAAGCAGAAAGTAACAACTACAGAGAGCCAATGCACACGAGGACAATGTTCTGCACATGTGAAACAGGTAGGCGTTGAAGTAAAAGTAAAATGTAAGGGTTGAAGGGCAATGTTTTCAAATAAATTAATGTTCTACACATTAACCTTGATTTCCATAATAGTATTTTATTGTAGATCATTTTATCTACTTGTAGTTTGTCTAAAATTAATGAAAAAATTAAGAAAATTTGAGATGGTGTATTATTTAACTTGAGGAATCTTAATTAACTTACCCTAACGCAAAAGTTATGCATCATAGGAACGGTGAAAGTACAAATTTTACTTAATGAACAGGGTCTATTATTACTTTTTCTTAAACTTAAAATTCAACTAAAGATTTGCGACATCAAGGTTCCTACAAATACGAATTTGATTTATGTGCAGTATGTGAGTTTGGAAAATCTCATAAATTACCTTTCAAAAAGATTTCTTCACGAGTCAAAGAGCCTTTGAACATTGTTGGCTTAAGCTAAAATGCTCCAACGTTTTACAGTATTCATTTCTATGCTGGTCCTTGAAAATAGAGTAAGTTGGCACAAATTCAAATCATGTTATAAAATATACCTTAGATGCATTTTGCTGGATTTTCTTTTTCAGTTTTTGACGTTTAAGATCTATTAATTTGTCATCAACAAGTTCCACTTTATGGGAAATTGCGATAAGAGACATACTAATTCATTCAATTTATTGTTTAATATTTTTAAGTTGAATTGTATTTCAAAATATGATTTTAATTTTTTTTTATGAAAAATATAGTAGACAGGAGAAAGAGACAAATATATTATAAAAAATTAAACTTAAGTTTATTATTTAATATAATGTTATTTAGAATTTATTCTGATAAGATTTGTTGAACTGATTAAACTATCAGACCACCTGTTATATAATTTACTTACGTACAAGTTAAGAGTCTTATGAAGTAGTGTATTCAAAATCTCACATTGTAGAGATGGTTGATGGACTTTCTACCTTATCAAGGTCAAAAGAATGTCATAGACTTAGTGGTGATCAAAATCAAATTTAAAGTTGATGACTCCATATTGTTACTGATACCCAGCATATGAGACTATGCTGCCTTTGCATCTAGATAATGATTATGGAGATATCATTATTTGGAGAGTTACATATCTAGAGTTACATCTAAATTTTCCTATGCTTAGTTTTTATAGAAACAATTAGCTGTGTTTCAAGTTTAATTCAACTTTCTAAAACTAAATTTATTTTCTTAAAATAAAACAAGTAGTTAAGTTGGATACTGATGCTGTCAAAGAAAAAGTTGGAGGATTGAGTGTTTTCTGATGGTGGTAGAGTCTTTAAAAGTGAATAAGAATAAAGAAGATAATAGATGTGGTTAAAGAAAGGTAATGGTTTGTATTATGTAAATTTAGCTTATAGCACACTGCAAAATCCAATACTAGATGATGACTAATAAACTTTGATATTCCGTGGGGTATTCCAACTCCTCTCCATTTTGCATGGAGGGTGTTATTGGATAGAGTACCAACTATATTCGTTCATACCTTATTATCTGGTATACCCATATCTATGCAACGTAGCATTATACAAATAGAATCCAACAAAAACAAGAATACCAAGAGAACGAAGGAGAAATATTATTTGTTTTCCATCAGGATCTTGTTTGCTCATGTTGTTATCTATGTTTATCAGAAAACACTACTTTTATATTAGGCTTCTTGTATATGGTTGTGGTTGTAGCATCTCTCAAATACTCCAAATTATTTATCTTCTTATCATTGCTGATAAACAAAAATGTTAAATAGTCAAATTAAGAATTAAGTTGCATTGATGAGCAACATTAAATTATTAATTATCAAACAAAACAAAACTTAAGAGAGGAAACTCAGAGTCATGGGAACAACTAATGCCTCACTATTCTAGGGACTTGTTAGTGTGAGGAGATTTCAATTCTCGGAAACTCCTCTCGTCTGAAAGCATTTTCGCAAACCTGCAAAAATTAGCTTCAATATTAATTTTACTCACTAAAAACTATGTATAATATAAGTCTGCCAAAGAAAATGGATGTGACAGCAATTTAGGAATATTGCTGATATTTTGAGATTGTTCCTGTGAATATGATGTTGTTAAGTTTACATTCTGAACAAGATCTTCACAAGGTTGTTTTGATCCTTATCTCTGGGGTTCTTGAGTAAATAGGAATTAAAAATCTGGGATCTCTCTTTTCATATTGTTAAATTAAGGAAAGAGCTTTCTTGAAAAATCAGGTAAAAACACTGAAAATTAAACTCAAGTCACAGGTAATGTGAAAAGAACTCCTCCCAACCCAATTTATCAATCGTTTAATAATAATATGTTTAATTTGATATGATGAATGGATGTTTTTGTTTTAAAAATAATAAGAAGAAGGACTCAAGTAGATGTACATGAGGCATGAACTGAATGGGACATTAGTGTTTTATTTAATCTTACCTTCTGAGAGCATCTTCATTGGTCTCCCCATCTCCCATCGGTTCAAACAGACCAGTCTCCAAATTGATCTGAGATACTGGTTTCTTCAACAACCTATCACCAATTTGGCTAAGTTTTTCCATATTTTCTTTCGTGGCAATATCAAGTGAAGCATCTACACCGGTCAATGTATCATCCTGCATGTTCATGAATTTCCCAAAAGGTGTGAAAAAATTAATCTCTATTGAACTTGAAGTGTATGAAGTGTATTAGGTTACCTGTATACGAAGGTAGTTATTTTTTGAATGAAGAGCTTGGGTGACAGTAGCAAGATGGAAATCAACCATATCTGCACTGGAGTGAGTCAAAACATCGATCAAGGGAGTAGAGCCACTGTTGGTTAACCAATCGAATAGACCCCATTTTGCTGCCATTTTAGCGTTGAATTTGTGTTCATTCTTGGGGGTCCCAGTGCCCAGAGAGATTACCAGGAAACGACCATATTCCATTGGCTTGATGGAAAAGAAGTCAGGATTGTCATTAATGATCTGCTTCGTTACCTGATTTATGGCTACTAAACTCTGCATCACCAACACCCAACCATTAGTCATGCTTACAATACATATATACTAAATTTTACCTAAGTTTTTATTTATTAAGTCATGCACTTTTAAATCTGCTTTTTCTTAAATTTACAAGGAAAAAGGAAAAAAACTTCATCTACCAAGAATGAATTTAATAAAATGGACATATATAAGAGAGGTTTAAATCACCGGAACAAAACTTCTCACTACCAGAAGACACTAAACCTACACACATCCACAAGGAGTAGTTAAAAAAAACGCCAAACTTCAACAATCAACTAGTAAGAGTTAATAGTGTGCCTAAAAGTAACGACCATTATAGATAGTGATGCATCCCACTTATTAATTATAGAAAATTCTAATTACTTAAACAACACAAATCTAGTATCTCCACCCTTTTTTGGATCCATTACCATAAGCTTATAGATAGATTCACTTTCAACAGGTTTTTGCATATGGGTAAAGCTTTGAAGATTTGATTTTTAAAATTACTTAATGTAAGAATTACCTCATCATTTTAGTTTTAAAATATAAATAAATATGTTTTATTCGATATACATAAAATGTTTTAAATCCTTTCCTATTCATTTCCCGATCTCTCAATATTGGACAAGAACAAAAATTAAATAAAAGAAGAGTTTCTTTTCTCTTCCTTTATCTTTTTACCTCTCTTAAAAAATGGATTAAGCAAGAAAGTTTTAAGAAAGTTTCTTTCCTACCTATTGTTTCCAATCAAACTCTACGAGTGAGTAAAAAGGTATAATTTAAAGAGAGATTATCTAAAATTAGGATATTTATTCCCTAGATATAATTTTCAAAAGAAAGTAAGTTATTTGTAAGTACCGGATTATTAGCACAAACGCCACCATCAATGAGGTTGAATTCGTGCATGGTCCCTTCTGAATCTGAGTTCTTGAAGTGGTAGGGTGGAAGATAAGTTGGTGCAGCAGAAGTGCTGATACATATGTCAGAGAGTGGAGCATCCAAATAAGGAGACCTCTTGATTTGATAAGAGGAGAAAATGATTGGCTGCAATGCCTTGATGTCAAAGGTGGGAATCACAATATTGGTCAAAGTTTCATGCAAACGTGTCTCCCCTAGCTTCTCCCTCACCACTCCTTGAAGGTATTTTGCATCGTATTTTGGTCCTCCTAATGATCTCAACAACTTTTGTATCCATCCCCAAATGCTACTGTGTTCAATTCGTACAACTTAAGCTCGTTAATATAAATCTAACACGCTTCATAACAATTTTTTGCTAGTTTTATATCAATCGCATCTTTTTTCTGCATATTATGTGGAACTTTGCTAACTTCTCTATGCTTTGTCTACTTTCTAGTAAACTCGTTTTGTTCCATAGAAAAGAATATAGAAATATACCTGCGTTGTGGGAAAATCTTTGGAGAGTGGTCCAAGTAAAAGGGTCTGATATCCTTAGCAGCAAATAATGGACGCTGATGATCATTTGGAGCACTTAACATGGCTGTTACAAGTCCACCTGTGCTTGTTCCTGCAATCACATCAAAATAGTCTGCAAGCCTTGCATCCTCACCGTCCAATTCCTGCATGCAAACATCCTTGTTAACACGTAGTTCATCCTTCATGTTTTCTTTTCACGAATAGTTATAATACCACCTGAAGTTGTGCTTCAAGGAAAGCAAGAATAGTTGCGGGGATAATTGCCCTAATGCCACCTCCATCGATGCTGAGAATTGTGACTAAGTTTCCATAGGTTGGAGGCTGAATCTGTAGAAGGGATGACTTTGATCTCTCCATATATATTTTAACCACAAGTTACTCTCAACCTGAAAGCTTATGAATTGTTTGCACAATTGAAAACTTGCGATTATAAGAATGCTGAAGAAAGTTAGATTAATCAAGTTTTTCGTGGCTGTTTGGTGGCTTTTCTTAAAGCTCTACTTATAGGGCAATGCGTGCAAAATTAAAGTTGAAATTACACTATGACGCACCAGATTAATGTTATTATGCGTTGAATAATCCAAGTCCAAATATTGTCTTAAATATAACAAGACTTGTGAGACAAAACAAGAAGAAAAAAGTAGTGAGAAACAGGTCTTAGAGTTTTTCATTTATATATATTTTTCAGCATGCACACTACTATTATCCTACCAGTAATTTCTACGAATGTGGTTTACAAAATGAGTGGATAGTAGCATTTGGCTTTTCCTCACGAAAAGTTTAACAATTAATGATCGTTTCTACAAGTTTTAATTTCTAAAAAAGAGTAAAACTAACCACTTTTGTAGAAAAGTCTCGCTAAGCAGTGTTTTTGAACACTATGTTGGACACTAGGTAAAAAATATAATAAAATAAAAGAATATTGAAAATCTTATAAAATATCAGAAAATTGTAAATAAAAACTCATTTTTATGCATATCAAAAGAATACTTTTAACTCTTAAATTTTTTTTAGTGTTAATGACACTTGTCTTAATTTTTTTATTATGTTAGTATAGTGTGAGAGTTAAATAATGTTAAATTTGATACGTCAATAAAGCATTAACACACTTTCTTTTACTACATTTTATAATGATACAATAATATTTTAAATTAAAAAAATAAAATAAATATAATTAATTTATTAAGTTGTTAAATAGGTGCTTTTATTAATTACAATGTTAAAAAGTATCAGTGCTCTTCTAGAATAAAAAGTTGTATAGTTTTTGTTGTTGAAATATTTTAACAAATTATAATATTATTTTAAAATAGATTCAAGGTGGAGTGATTCCGGATGAGGAAATATGCATATTGTATGTTGCCCTCTAATTTAAACATGTGGTATTTTTTAAATCATAAATTAATTTTCACCTAAACTTTTTAAGTATCTTTGTTGCCTCTTCATTAGTTGATAAAGTGATTTCTAGAAGTTTGTTTTACTTATTATTACACTATCTAATAATAACCTTAACGAGATAACTTTATTGTAGAACTCTATTCAAATTTTCTTTCATGAAGATTATATTTACAAAACTTTAGATTAGATACATTAAAATTGATGTAATATACAGCTTCGAATTTTATTAAAAAAAAATATTTAACTGCATTTTTTATCTTTATTTATCATAATAGCATAATTTACTGTGTAAATGTTAGAATTCAATATTCTAATTTATTTTTTAACAGGACATGTTTTGTTTTTATTAATTTAGAAGAGGTGAGGATTGGGTTTTGTGGAAATTAAATTCTAATATTTGAGAAGTAAATTGTAATTTATGAAAAATAAAGATGAGAGTATATTCTCTGGGAGATTTTTACTGGCACACAGCTAGATGGAAAAAAAATACTATTTTACTGGTTTTTTTTGGTTATGTTGTAATTATAACCTGTATATAAATTGTAATAAGATTAGAGTATCTATAAAATGTTCCATGTCATTTTTTTTAATAGAAAAAATGGAAAAAAAAACATAACTTGTATAATGACAAGTTGGAACAGCATGTGGCTTAAGTTGGAAGAGCAAGTCACTTATGACATGTATTTTTTTTTTAATAATAAAAAACAAAATAAAATAAGATTTTCATATTTTTGGAATATTTCGATCTTTATATATATATTTTAGAAATGTGTTAATCTTTATACAAACACTTTATGAATGACTTTATGAATGTCTCAGTCCTTATATATATTCACACTCTATACGTCTCTAAACCAAACTTGAAAAAAATAAAATAAAAACCAGATCAAAAATCAACCTCTGCAGAACACGCATTGGGAACATTAGATGGCTTCGTGAGCTACATATTTAGGCAACCGAAGATTATGAAGGCTGAACTAACACATAAGACATTGTCTCATCTTCCATTTTTTTTGGGTCTTCATCAAATTGAAACTGATCTTAATTGGTATACAAGATGGTGGCTGTTCTGTTGACAATGATGTGTACATAACTATTGCAGTTTTTCCACCTTTGTGGTTCATATTGGTTATTTGTATTAAAGTTTTAGTAATTAATTTTAAGTCATTAAATATAATTAAAGTATGTGTTTAAATTAATTTTAACCGTACACTTTACATTAAAACATGCGTTAGATAATAAAACAAGCACCATCTTTGGGTGTTTTAAACTTATAGAAGTAGAAACTGTGCATTGCTTTATGTGCATGCAATGTATTATAGCTATCAGACGCAAGTTAGGTTCACATATCAGATTTAATTAAAACTTAAAAACCATGGCATCCATATATATTAGGGTGAGGGAGTTCACGTACTTTATATTCTTATTTAATTTAATATACAAGAACATTTAGATGTATGAACTTAGACTCCACGAAAGAATCAACCACATGTCATAATGAATAGTAATTAAAATGAAACAATATTGAATTAAATATGTTTTCATTATTTTACTTTCACACGACTTTCACATTAAATTGTTTTTTTGTTTCTAATAGAATTTAAAACACCAAGTAGGTGGAAACATTATGAATATATCTACAGTTGTGATTTTGTGATAATAAAACACCAAATACTTAGCATTTAAGTTCATTTACTAATGAAAAGAAAGTATTTTTTGAAGAAAAAGAACAACCTTATTACACAGTTTTCTGTTTTATCTATTTTTTTTTTCCATTCTACAAGACATGCATTAAGTTAATTAAACACTAGATAAGGATAAATGTGAAGAATATATGGTAGAATTTAACTAATACGTTCAATGACATCACACATTCGTGTTGTATCTGACGACACAGCCAATGAAATCAAGTGAATCGTCAACACCTAAATTAATTTATAGAGAGGTTTCTTGAGGATAAACTATTAATATTATTATATATATAATGCCAATGAGTGGTTGGGTCAATGAACTTGAAGCTTTCTTGAGTGACTATGTTCTTGAAAAAGAAGCCTTACTTCTTATAACTTTCATATGTTGATAACCTTCAACCAACGTACAACACAAATATTTTGTTAATATAACTTAATTAGACTTAATTACAGGAATATAATCACTATTAATGAGTCTATAATTAGACTTAATTATAGGAATATAATCACTATTAATGGGTCTATAATTAGTCTTAATTACAGATGTTATGTGA
>Ga0123342_1003836_pt1 | contig 23647 bp, 10 predicted proteins | sample Turbeawhitnodule_FD_89960 | JGI IMG/M metagenome (GOLD analysis project Ga0123342, IMG submission 89960) | Root nodule microbial communities of legume samples collected from Mexico - Turtle bean Mexico white nodule | ecosystem: Host-associated > Plants > Roots > Nodule | place: Mexico: Nepantla... | reverse complement strand
GAAAACAGATGACAGGACGACTCTTCCACCTTCCCACACAAACCACACACCAGATTCTCAACCACCACCCCTCGCCTTTCCAAATTTACCTTAGTAGCAATCTTATTCTCCATCACCCTCCAAACAGTGACCAAAGCGGAAGGCAGGAGATAAAAGAAAATTGCTTTGTGTTCTCTCTCTTCGACAAAAGAAACAAACTCCAAAAAAATAATAAAAAGAGTAAGTTATATGGATCAAAATAATAGAAACTCGATGATAAACCTTGCATGTATCTAAAATTTTAGAAATTGCAATACTTTATTTAGAAAATTACAAGGAAATAAGAAGACAATTGAATTTCACACTTTTCTCGCTTTACCAATCCAACACTGTAAGTTATAACAACCTCAATTGTTGGGTTATTTATCAACTTTATGGATAAAGGAGGGTTTAGTGCACCTCATATTTATACATCAAATTGGGTCGTGATCACGTCAATTTTTTCATGGCAATTTCTTCCTGCACCATATTGCATCTTATAATTTTTTTAAATTTCAAAATTATCCTTATTCCAGATTTGAAAATTCATAATAGTAAAAAAAATTCAAAATTCTAGAAAAAAAAAATCAAGAACACAAAATTAAAAATGCATTATGGATAAAAATTTCTGAAATTCAAAAATATATTTTGGAAATCGAAATTCGGAATATTTTTGGATAAAAGGTTTTGGAAGTAATTTTAATTTATACCCTTCTTTAAGTAAGGTTATTTTCGTCATTTAGGAAGGACATTTTTATCATTTTCAATAGTAGATTGGGTCATGTTGGAATTGATATGGTGCAGGAAGAAATTGTCATTTTTAATCACCTAATATTTTAGTCTATATAACTCGGATCATCTATACAAGTAATTTTCACCAGCATCCTATCATTTTTTTTAAATTCCAAAATTACCCAGATTTGAAATATGGAATAGTAAATAAATTTCAAAAATAAAAAATACATTCCGAAAAAAAAAAATCGGAACACAAAATTAAAAATGCATTCCGAATAAAAATTTATGGAATTCAAAAATATGTTTTGGAAAACGAAATTTGAAATATTTTTAAATAAAAGGTTTTGTAAGGAATTTTTTATTTACATCCTCCATTTGTGTAAGGTTATTTTCATCATTTAGAAGGGAAATTTTTGTCATTTACAATAGTAGATTGGGTGCATTTTGGAATTGATATGGTGCAAAGAGAAATTGATATTTTTTTATCACTTTAGTCTGTATAACTCGGATTATCAATACATATACTTTTTAAAACAATATAATAAATTATCATATTCTTAATTCTTATAAAAAAATTCAACTCAATTAAATAAATTTAATTAATTCTCCTTAACTTTCATTAACTTAAAATCGAGGGAAATATGATGGAGTTAAAATTCCAAAAATATAAACATCTGGGAGTTTTTAACTCCAAAATACCAATTAAAGATCTAAGCTAGTTGAGAAAAATTAAAGCTATCAACTATACAAACTAAGAAATATTATGAAGATTAAAGAGATTACATAACAAACATAATTTTTCTAAAAGTCCAATTAAATGTCTTCTCACGTGTGGTCCTTAACTTGACATTATTTACAAGGTAAAATTTAATCAACTATTATTTACAAGGTAGAATTTATCAACTATTATTTACAAGGTAGAATCTCATTAAGAAAAAAAAGATTCAAGTCAGGATCCTAAAAAAGAAGAGCTAGAAAACGAAAAAGAAAAAACATGCATGGAAACTCCGTTGAAATGCAAATAGAGAAAAAAAAAAAAAAGGAAAATAGGATTGGACTTTAATGAAGGGCTCCAAAAATGAATTCTGAAATGGTTATTGAAACAAATAACAAAGAAAAAAAATATAAAACTTTAATATAATTATTTCTGTTGTTAAAATTAAATAATTTTTCACGATTACAATGAAAGACCAATAATATCATATATGAAAAATATATAATAAAAGATTAAATTTTTATTTTTCATTATTTTTACGTGATATTGATTCTCATATTTAGTCTAAACTTTAGACTTAGGTATTTGTAGCGAGAGTAATTGCCTTTTTGTTTGGATTGGAGAGTGGAAAGTTGAAGGTGTGAGAGAGCAGAGTGTGAAAATAAAATGTGAAAAAAGTGGATGTGTTTGGATTAGAGTATGTTAGAGTGAATGTGTGAATAAAGTTTGTTGAGATACGTGAGAATGTGATGGTTGTAAGAGTATTTTAAATTGTAAATTGTAAGATTACAAGTTTATCCTTATATATAAAAAAAAATTATTAATTTTGTGCATATTTTAGTTAATTAAAATAATTTAAAATTTCATTTATAAATAAAAGAAAAAAATTCAAAGAAATAATTAAATATAATTTTAAATGTAAGTATAATTTTATTATTTTATATTTTATTAATTTAAATTAATTTTGTTACTTAAGTTAATTTATTTAGATAATTTTAATATTATTTATGATTCTTTAAATTATGTTATGTTATATATATATATATTATTAATAATAATTCTTATTATTAATATTATTGTATAAAGAGCATCATGCTCTTTTCATCTCATTTCACTCTTCTTCCTCTTCAATTATGAGAGAATCTTAAATATCCTCAACTTTCCATTCACTCTCACTTTCAACCTCCCCCTCTCATAGAAGCTAACAAGGGTGACACCCATTCACCTTCACCTTCAACCTCCATCACTTCCAAAAGCAAACACACACTTAGAATTGGTCATTGTCAGTTTTTTTACGTGTCAAACAAATTTTCAGTATGAATTAGGATGTTGTTAGCGTAGATGTTATAATACTATAATATAATTCACGCTGAAAATTGATTTGTTCCATAAAAAAAGATAAAAATCTTGATGATTTTCTTATTACAAGTATTTAAGAGACCTAAAGTTTGGATTATAGAAAAAAAATCAATTTTCTGTTATACAAATTAATATTACAATCATACTTAGTTTGTTTAATTGGTTGGTGCATATGCTGAAAGTGCATTGCCAAGAGGAATCGTGAAGAGAAAGGAAGAAAAAGCATTTTGATGTAAATTTGGTGGAAACATCAAGGGAGAAGATAGAGGAGGGGCATGAGGCCCCCAAATCCAAAAACAAATAATTAAAAGTTAAATTAATTTATTGTGTTTTGTGATGAGCAACAAAAATGGTGATTATTGTGATAAGGTGAATAAAGAAAAATGAAAGAGAGAAGGAAGATGATGAGTGTGTGGAAGATTGGAAGCATGAATTCTTGAATAATGGCCATGGAGATTAGAGGTTAGAGGTCCCATCATCATTTCCCAATCTTTCTTTTCATTTACCACTTATCTTTCTAGGTGGAGGGTACGTCACCACATACAATTAATTAATAATAATACAACTTAAACCACTTTTATATCTTCAACTAACATAAATAATATAGTTACTTAAAAATTATATTTTATCAAAAAATAATTCTAATTGTGGAGTTAATGAAACCAATTTGCTTTATCATTGATTAAAATTATATCGAAATAAAGGTTACTTTCAATATTTAATTAGATTCTGAAAATGCTGCATAATAATATACCCCGTTTTTGAATGCACTATTCCTCTAATCAAAGTTCTGCTATTAATTATTTAGTTAATGTGATTAGTGGTAACTAAGATCTTGGGCCATGCACCATAAAATAGGTCAAAGGCGGCTAGGCAAGCCTTGAATTTTGCCTAACTTATTTATTAAAAAAATAAACTTACTTAAAAAACATTTAAATAAAATCATCATACTTTAAATCTTAGAAAAACTTATCACGTGATAAATGGAACTATTTATATAACTTATATAGTTTTATATATGAATGATCATATTAGAATAAAAGGAAGAGATGATTATATTTGTATCAGATCATATCTATAATTATATTTTTTTAATTATTGTGAAAAGTCCCATTGTGTTTTTTTTCGGGTACTCTAATTGAATTTTGAATCCAGTGAATTATATGAGGATGGTAATTTAATGTTTTCCTGTGGTTAGTTGGATTGTTCCTTAGATAATCAGGTGGAGTATGGTAAGGTGTTTTGCTCTTTATGTATAAGGTTGAACCACACCTGAAGTGGTTTCCATTTATTTATTTTTTATTGCTGATAAAAAAAATTATATATTTTTTTTTAATTTCAAACTCAGTCATCTAATAACCAATTTTGGTCATAATTTGTTTCTGGATATATAACTTATTTTAAATATATATATATATATATATATATATATATATATATATATATTACTAGTTTTACCGTACAAAATCAATTATATGCCTGGATTATAATAGCCATTTATCGTATAAGTGATTGTGAAATCGTTATGGTTAACATTTTCAAATAATGTGTATTTAGAACCAGGGAAAAATATTTATGAAAAATAAAGTGATATTAAAAAAATTTATAAAAAATGAGAGAAATAAATACTGAGGTTATGGGTTGATCTCGATAATGAGGTGAAACAGTACCAGTATTGATTTTCGTAGAAAAGATTTTTGTTTGAGATTTCACATCGACTCGACTAAAGATTAGGATATTTCATTGTATATAAGATTTCATTGTATATAAGATTTCATTGTATATAAATGGATGCAAATTTATGAGTCGGGTTGAGTTATTAGGCTTAAAACTCACTCTTAATATGGTATTAAAGTCTTATTGCCTTGTGTGAGGGTAGTTAAACTACATGTTATATTTTGATTATAACAAATATATTTTTATAAAGTTATTAAATTATATGTTATTATATATAGTAAATTTATTATCTAGCAAGTAGGGAAAATGAAAAATGAAAAGAAAAAATAGTGGCGGAGTCTGAGCACGTTGCTTCTCTGGGTGCTTCATTTTTTACCAGGCTTTCAGTGATCGCAGTGAGGCTATGTTCTATATTCATCTACTTTAAATGCGTGTTTGTGGCATTGAATACAGAAGAACTTCAAATAAATGTAACCACGATAAATCTTTAATCAGAAACAAATTTTGAATTCAGAAAATCATATCCTGAGGGCCCATGCTGTTCACGTTAAAGGACTCTGAAAAGCTTCTCCTTGTAAGACCAAAAACTACTTCATTTTTAATTAAAACTATAGTAAAAGGCTAAACTTTCATGTATTGGTGTAACATATATTGGGAAATCACAACACCCTCTCTCCCAGCTTCTTCTGCAATTTGCAGTAAAATTTCCATCATAACAATATTTTATCGGTTGGGTATCACATTTGGAAGTTTAATACTTGGTTAAGACTGATGGAAATATCTAAAATCATTACGTTTAAGTAGACGATTAACAAAATTAATTAATAATTAAGTATTAGATAATATATTATATAATTATAATTTGAAATTCTAATCCGATCTAATAATAAAATGTTCATGATAATCCTATATAATAGATACAGATTTCAAGAATTAAATACATCATTATCTAATACTAATAATATCGAGTACTGAATATCAAAGTCTCAATTAAACGTTAGAGTGTCTTTTACTAATATAAAATTCACGAAAACGAAAAATATAATAGTAAAAGATAGCATGAAGATTGTTTAAAGAAAAAATAAAAAAAAATAGATGAAACGATTAAAAAAAAAGATAATTGTTCTCTTACTTCTAACTCCCCAAGATATACTGTTTATACCAAGAAAAGCTAAAATGAGATTCCAAGTTCCAACCCAAATTGAAAATGAGGTAGAAGAATGAGTCATTAGCGCGAAAAGTGGTTCAAACATTTTTGGTTACTGAATTATCTTACATTCATGTATTACGTGTAGACCTAGAAGACGTGAGAGAAAGGGTGTACATGGTTTGGTTTTGGTATGGATTTCACTATATTATATGATATTTTATATATATATTAACATAGGGGGCAAATACAGACCATAGGTGTATGAAAAAGGAAAAAGCATATAAATATTACACGTACAAATGACAACGACCGCTACATATTCTTGAAACCAAGTTGATTATTTAGAAAATTATTAAATATAATTTATTATTGAATGGTGAGGATGGGAGCTGCAAATAATAATAATAATAATAATAATGATAAAAGGCCACAGCTCCATTGGTATTTAGTTTGGATGGTTGTTGAAGTGATTCAGCTATTGAACAACAACAACAACATAGAAGAATGAGAAGCACAAGAAAGATGTTACAGAAAAGCAATCATCTGAAAGCAGAATATATAGGCTTACATGATAAATATCATGATTTTCCTTCTGCATCTTTTAGCAGAGGAAGACTGTGAAAGATTCCTTCAGCTTTTTTATCTTTTTTTATGCATTTTTTATCTCTGATCATAGCTGGTATCACATAAATAAATCACAAACCGAGGGGTCAAATCTAAATCACATTCATTTCTTCTTCTTTTTTGCCATGAATACGAGTCCAGATTGGGATACATAGCAGCATCACTCTACTTCTAACACCACTAATAACTATTCATATTTTCATAAGCAACTCATAATAATATCTTCTCCCTGAATTCTAAGTATCTGTTTTTTTGGTGGTATGAATGAGAACCACAAGTGTCGCATACTTTGACCATTGGAAGCATGGTACCCCACTCTGATATTTTATTTCCAGATGAAAGCAGAAGCCAAAGCAGGGTGTTTTTTAAGAGAAAGAAAAGGCTAGAGAACCATCCTTTTCTTCTTCCCCCGGCCCCTCCTTTTCCCACAACACAAACACTCACACTCTCTCTTTCTGTTTCTCTTTCTGTTTCACTTCTGAAACCCTAACACAACTTCTCTCTCTTTCTCAATCCAAACAGAGAAACCAACCCACAGCTTCTCTCTGGAGAGTGGGAGTAGTATTAAATACACCCTTGTTTACGTGTATCCTCCATTCCACCCTTTTGGTGAAAGACAAATTAGGTAAAAGTGAGGCAAGAAGAGAGCACACCCACACACCTTGTACGGCTTTTTGCAGATCAGAGCCTCCGAGACGTGGGTGTTGTTGGTACACTCTATATCTATATATCTTTTCATCCCACATAACAATAAATAAACACCCTTTCTCTCTCTCTATTTCTCTCTTTCTCTCTAATGCTTCTTCTCTCTTCTTCTCCCATACCCATATACCTCATTCTCCCACTCACTCATAACCAATAACCATTCAACCAAATCTCTCACGTCTTTCCATTTTCGGCTCTCATGGATTCGCCCAACAGTGGCAGTATGCAATCCTCCAGCACCGCCGGGGACGACGACTACAATTCACGCGCCGACCCTTCATCCTCTTCCTCACTCTCTGCCTTCCTCAACAACAACCCGGTTCCTCCGCCGCAGCCGACAACGTTAACAACGTTGGCAACGTTAACAACCCACGTTGCTGCTCCCTTCCAAACCCACGTCTTCGACCCTTTATCCAATTACTTGGATCCAACACAAAGGTCGCAGTCGCACCCCAGCGCAACCCAAATCCTTAATCTTGACATGGTGTGGAACACGGTTGCCAGATCCGAACCTGATCTCGCTGGCTTGATGCCTAACTCTTCTTCACCTTCCCCGCACAACAACAGCAACAACCAAGGCTTTCTGTTAAGTCAGCTGGGGGCGGGTCAAAGTCAAACACGCGGAGGAGGAGCTGTGAACGCTGCTGTTTCTGCTTTTCCCACCAGTCTTGCTCCGGAAAGTGGTTCTCCACGAGGAGGATTTGAACAAAACAGTGGCAACGCCAACACCAACGTGGTTCGAAACCCGAAGAAGAGGTCGAGAGCTTCTAGGCGTGCACCAACTACTGTGCTCACTACGGACACCACGAATTTCCGAGCCATGGTTCAGGAATTTACAGGCATCCCAGCTCCTCCTTTCACTTCCTCACCCTTCCCGAGAACCAGGTTGGATCTCTTTGCTTCTTCTAATGCTTCTTCCTCCGCGTTATTGAGATCCGCTTCCTCTCATATAGAACAACCTTCTTCGCAAACGCATACACAAACACCATCTTATCTTCTTCGCCCCTTTGCTCACAAAGTCCAAGCTCAACCCTCTTCAATCCCACACAACAACTCCTTTTCTCCCATGTTGAACACCTTGGCTTCTAACAACAATTCGGGTTCCGGTTCAGCCTCCATTCACTACCAGCAGCACTCTTTAAACATGCACAACCCAATTCTCAGCCTCCAATCCATTCTCGGGAACAACGACTCTTCTGTTCTTGTTGGTTCCAAAACACAACAACAACAACAACCCTCCTTGGAAATCACGCCCGGTACTGTGGACTCGCACCTTAAGATGAGTGGCTTGGAAGAACTGGGATTGAGGCATGCGCACGTTGGCGGTCATCATCATCATCATCATCAAAACATGAACATGGTTTCTTCTTCATCGGATGGAGCATTGTCGAGGGTCAACAACAACATAAGCATAAACAACAACATGCGTGGTCCTTCTTCAGCAGACTGGGCCCAGGCCCAAAGAATTGGCGGCAGCAATGATGGAGGGGTTTTGAGGTCTCTGAGTGGAGGCACTGCCACTGGCACCTTAAACTACAGAAGCAGTGTTTCGGATTTTCATGGAGAGAAGGGAGCACCGGATTGTGCTGTGGCTGCAAGAAGCGAAGGTATGGTCGAATCGTGGATTAATTGTTCTTCTGATTAGAGCAGGAACCAACCATCAAATGGGAAAAGAATATGAACAAAGTAAAAAGGGTTGAGATAGATTCATAAATATAATTTCATACGCTTTAATTCATGAGAGATGAGAGACAGAATATGGGTAATTGCTATCCTCAGCTTAACCATGACCATCAAATTAATCAAACACTTTTTTTGTGTCCTTTAGAAGAATTATGCGTAAATAAGTAGCACTACCTTGTCTTTCTCTACTTTTTTTTGTTTGTTATCGTCAAAAAATCTCAATTGTGGTTTTGATTGATATACACACTCAGCCACATAATATATATACACACACGAAAGAATCCTGGTGAAGTTTCGATCGTTTGGACGTTTGTTTCATAATCTGTGTCTCTAGAAACGGCAGCATCAGTTTGTGTTCATGTCACTGTATATGGATTTTGGTTTTGACTTGTGTGAAATTATCGTTCAGAGAATGTACAATGTGCAGCATAGATAGAACAACACAGACAAGACTGTATGTATATATCCTCTCCTTTTCCTGTTTTTGTCGCACCTTCTATTCTGATTTTACCTCTAATGTTTGTTTGCCATTTTGTCTGCTTCCTCCTTGCACTCTTCTTCTGTTCATCCACACTTTATTTCTCTTTTCCAATTTTTAATTCCACGGTCATTATAAAATTCTAGATTCTAGGAGTAATTTGTGGCAAGATTTGGGGGATTCTAGGTTGCCGCAATCTCGTTTTATATCAAAATCAAAGACTTGTTCATGTGTTTTTTTAGACATTTCAAATTTTAAACAAAAAAAATAGTTTCTCATTCTCACAGCTCCTTAACAAAACAAAAGCACAAGTTTAAAAACAACTTTTAAAATAAACAAAACGAAAGCCAATTGTGTATTATATATTATCGATAGCTCTATGCATTCACACCTTCAATAATCAATTTTTTTTTCAAAACATTCCCTGTTTATGATATATTTTAAACACTATATATACTAAACAATTTGTTGCATTGAATTCTCAGCACATGATGAATGAATCTGTTTGATAATTAATCACATGCTTCTTCTTTTTTTCTCTTAAAAGCTTAAGCCGATAAATCAGCAAACTAAATCTGAGTCACTTCTTGTTACTATATACTAAAAGATCAAGTAAAGTTTGAAAACATTGCATCAAAACCTGCCATGTGATCATTATTGAAGGAAGTGGTTTATATTTGCATTAAAACTATGGTTCCTTATCAAAACATTTATGTTGTGAATATCATCTGCCATTTTTTATAATCATTTCTTGATTCTTAAACTATTGCGTTAATGGAATGAGCAATATTTGGTAAGTATATATCAGTGAGTGACTTGATAAATAAACTATTGCAATTTACAGACACAAAAGTAAGCTTATTTGAATGTTTGTTATTTTTGATAATTTTGATTGAATTTGAGGAAGAATATTTGATGCGTATAATTAGTTAGATAATATGTAGGCATGATGTGCGAAAGATGTGGGCAGGTGAACAAATAATGAATTATGAATATATTAAAAGGGTGAAAAAATGATAATGAAAAAGGGGGCATTGATTTAGCTCTCCATCACTTTTTGTCTGTTTTCGATTTCGCACCATACGCTTATTAGTCTGAAGAAGGAAAGAGAAAAGAAAAGTGGTACGCGTGCATGTTCTATTACACTCATGAATAAGACTTTTTATCTTGATGGATTTAATGCATGTGGGATCTGCAAGGAACCTCTATAAATTTAAAAGTACTTGGTGTAGGTAGAAAGAAAGTAAGAAACCACTCAATGGAATCAGACTTTGATGCCATGGTTTATTAGTTGGTTGAACTTCACAAGTACTCTCTTTGCACTAATTAACATTGATGCACCTACGTCCATTCTATGTCCTAACCCTTCAAACTCTTTAATCTCACTTAATTTTACCTAATACACGACTTTGCCTTTCCACATATCTTTTAATTTAATCCAAAGCACATTCTGATATTGACATGTCAAAAGTTTAAGAGTTCATAATACTATGCGATGGTCTACCCCACTCTTGATAGTGCATTTAAATCGTCTAGAGGGAGTTAGGTTTGAAAGAGAGGTGATAAGCAATGTGTGAGAATTTCATCTTTATGTCTGACATCACTGTGACAAAAGAAGCACATTGTAGCCACTCTTATTAATGTTCAGTTATGAAAATTTTCTGAAGGGTTGAAAAAATTATGGAGAGTCTAGTGCTTCAAACTCACCGAAATGGTTATAATTTGTGAGGCTAAAGTGAGGTGTCCCTTTGCATGAAAAGTTTGTAATCTTTTTCATTTCATTGATTGATATATCATGCATGATCTTTTTCACTTCACCTTTGGGTTTAAAAATGAATGATGAGACATGAGAGGGATTCAAAAAAAATAAAATGGAAAAATTGAATCCCTTGTTGTAAAGGTGAGGCACATGAATCATGGAAAACCATGGGGGCAAAAGGGGTGCACTTTTTTACACTAATAATAAACTTTGGAAGACTTTATGAAAATTTAAATAAAACTCAAATGATTAGGCATCGGATTTTGGGAGATTTGTTAGGGGCAGGCCTTGTGTTAGATTTGATGCCGTGACCTTTGACCTTTCATTTTAGGGCCCATGCCAATGAACAAACCTTTCACTTCCTCTTTAGCAATCATGCCTTTTCTCATCACTCTCTTTTCTTTTTCTCTTTTCCCTCCTCAAAATTTAGATTGATTCAGTTCAAAAAATTACCAAAATTGATGTCCCAAGAGTTTAAAATAACACTAACAACAAAGTTTTTACATTAATAATTATTAGAACCTGTATTAGTGGTAGTGGGTTTGAGTGTCTAAATTGGGAAAACATGCAGTGCCCTACAATTTAAAGGGTAAACTCAAAAAGATGAACAGCTTTAGGCATCCTCGCGAATAAGGCTGCACTATTTGGCCCTCTTTCCTTGAAACCATTCCTTCACAGGAAAAAGCATCAATTCAAGTACCTTATGCCGGAAAAAGACAAACCACACCATATCCTTTAAATTACATTAAACATAATGTCTTGTCCCACAAATCTAGTTTTTAGATTTCCTCACTCGTGATTCCAAACATTAAACAACAATTAATTAATTAACACTTTTCCACCCCCCTACGATTATGGAATATGCGCGCAATCAATCCTCAATCCTGCTGTTATGCACTATGTATATATACACCTGTGATCTTCCTCTATTTATTATAATAATATTAAAAGTTAATTATATCTTTGTCAGTATAATTTCATGTTTTATCCTTAATTAACTTCAAATTTTCTGTATATAAGTGGTAGAAAAGATAACATTCTTATGATCAATCATTGTATTTAAGGTTGGAGGAGGAGAAAATATATAAACTATTATTAATTTCGACTTCTAAACAATGTGAGACTATATTGATGGTACAGTAACACGTGTAATAAAAAATAAATAAAAAACTATTAAATTTGTTTCTTACATAATTTTGTTTTGTTAAAGACTAATTTAAATAGTCTTAAGAGATTTAAATTTAAACTAGAAATTTCTTGTCTCACACCAACCATAAAAGCCTTCTTTATAGAGGAGTTAGATAAACATGTAGCTTATGATTTTATCCTATAGATATATATAGAAAAAAAAAGGAGGATCAATCTTCATCCTTCCACTTTTCAAAGTGAATGATCTCCTCGATTTTAACCTTTATGTGACCGCAATAACAATCAAATTTACTTTATAGTACGAAAACATAGTGTTTCAAACAAATGAGTATACAATCTTAAGTCTATAACATTCAAAGTGGTCAAAAGTAAGTGGACCTTCAACTAGTATGTAAGAGATATCTTTGTGTCAGTGACTTCTCTGAATATAGTAATGGTTCTGCCCTACTTGAGTCATTAAGACTAATTAATCGAGATCCTTTGAATTGTGTTAAAATAACACCATAACTGAACATATAGATCGAAAAACGACCTATTTCCTATAGTGTCAGATTATATCCATCACCCTACACATAATATGGGATTGAAAAACATATTTATCACTATATTATTAATAAATATGATTGTTTTGATGGTAATGCAGCCTATAATTATAATGTACATGTAGAAGCACATACATGCTAAAACAAAATCCTCTGAAACCCTTGCATTATTTTGTCCTGGTTTTATTATCTTCCCTTGCAGCATAGGTCGAATCCAGGCTCAAAAGTTTATTTGATGGATGGAATTGATGGTTGGTGGATTTTCATTTTTAGAACATTCCTTAACTAGTCCTCTGTTGATGGATGGAAGTTAAAGAAAGATGGCCCCAGAAGCAGCTGTAGCCGAGAGTTTTCACTCCTCAAATTGCACACTTTTAGTCATTAGTCAACGTTTAAATATATCTGTGTTTGGCACTCACACAAGATCAGGACCACCATCAAATTACTCATCAACTTATACAATAACACTAATTACTTTCTTCATCCAAAATGCATCATTTCATCTCGATCAATTCATCCCTCTCGTTAACTTTCAAAATACATTAAACTTCCCTGTGTAAAACCTTTATGGTTTTCTACCCTCTTAGTCTTTTCTTGCATTATACCAATCATGTCATTCATTTTTCCTTTCTTTACGTCACAACACTCAAGGTTGGAGTTATAAGTTCCAAACTAATTTAATAATAACTTCAAAATGTTTGGTAAAACTAACTCATAAGATAATTAGTAAATTTAAATAACATTTTATTACACAAATAAAAAAAAAAATTCTCAGAAAGAATATATTATTATGTAATTATAATTTTATTTTATTTTGTAAAAATAATTAAATTATAACCACCTAATAAACAATATTTGTTAAGTGTTAAAACTATATGTTTAGAATGTGCGCGTTGTATTAGTTTTGTGATTGATTGATTATTATTTATATATTATCAGAATATTTTAAATTGTTCGATTAGTATTTATTTAAATATTCATGTGATTATATTTTATGCGTAAGTTCAATACAAAAATAATATTAGTAATTATTTGAGGTAGTCATAGTACGTAAATAGAAACAAATTTTAGTGATAAAAAATTATTAATTATTATATGGATTAAATTAGATATTATTTTAAAGATTAAAAAAATGGTTTTTAAATTAGTTTTTATTATTGATAGATGGTTTATAAATTGATTTCTAATTGGCTATCAATGTTTTAACTACTAATTATTTAAATTTTAACTTTAGTAGCAAAAATCTTGGTGATTAATTAGATATTATTTTAGAAACTATTTATCAATAATTGAAATTAATTTAAAAATTAATTTTTTTTAGTATCTAAAATAGTATCTAATTTATTCAATATAACAACTAATTATTTTCTGTGTCAAAAATAATTTGTATTTAATATTTTTTTTTATTGTGGTGGGAAGTAAAGATTTGAATTGAGATTCAATCTTTGAAGCATTGAAGTTCACAAACACTCCATCTACTGTCTTTGTCATTCTTCCTTTGAAACCTTTTCTGAAGTCCAAGGTAAGGGAACTTTTGCCATGGGAGCCCTTGCTCTAAAGCTAATTCAAGTATTTTCAGTTACACGTAGCTTTGTCTTTCAAAAACATCTATCGAATCAAACTAAAGATATTTTTTGTGTTGTTTTTTGGTTCAAGTGCATGAATGAATTAAACATGGACGGTTGTTGGAATCTCTAATACCTTTTAGAATCATTGATTTACTTATCACATCAATGATTACTATTATGATTAGAAAAACAAAGCGGTATTAATAATGGTGAATGATTTAAATTTTTGGAAGTTTATTTATGCATAATGGAAAAATATTGGTAATTAAAGTGTGTGTACTATGATTTATAAAAGATGATATAAAAGTAGTAATTTTGTGAATGGTTTTTTAATTGTAGTTTGAAAAAGGTTAATTTTGAAGGGAAAGAGAGTTTTAACGTTATCTTTTGTGAGTCAGATGTGGTTTTCATGAACTGTATTCTGTCTGCCACTATTGTTACTTTCAGCAACTCCAGCCCCTCCAATAATGCTGTTTCATCACATTTAAATTACACCATACAGATTAATTTTGAAATTTAAGATATGGCTAGATTGTTTTCTTAAATAACACGTTATATTTAAAATAAGAAAAAACTGAAATCATGGTTTAAAGCACGGATTCTACTATTATAAAACTGCAAATAAAACAAATTTATGTTTTAAAATATATTTTTATTGGAAATCATGTTTCAAGAGGCAATTTTTTCGATTTCTTAAAGCCGGAGTTATTTACATGGACTCATTTCTCTAATTTAAAAAACAAAAACACTGCCTTTGCATAAAAAGTACCAAATTAAATTTAATAGTAGTTCACATACATTTTATTTTTCAAACTATTGATACTTCTTTTAAAAATAAAAATAAAATGAAAAATTCATTTCATCACACTCAATATCTAATAAAAAACATGCACCTAACATAAAATTTAAAATTCACATTCTTCTTCACTTCATGTTTTCTTACGAATGCATAAATCTGTAAGTAGTTATTATATACTCTGAATTTAGATATTCAAAACGTTATTTTCGTGCTTCATTTAAACTTCTAAATAGTCATATCCATAAGTGAGTTACGAGTTATGAATTTTCATGTCCGGGATGATGTGCTGTAAGTGGTGTTGAGGATCGAGATCCGAAACTCATTTATGTTTGCTTATGACAAAATCCAGAAATGACATATTATTTCCAAATTTATATATCCAGAACTTTATGATAATTACAAATATAAATATCCAGAAGATAAAAATAAATAAATTATTAAAAACAAAACAAACATACGGAGAATCAGCAATCTAATAAAATGACAGAAGACATCTTTATCAACCAAAAGGCCCAAAACAGGTCCGTCTCCACCAGTGAACCATGGACCTAGTTCAGCCCAAAACTGTTGTAGCCGTACTAATTTATTTATTTTATTTATATTTTGTTTCAAGGCAATATCAAATGGGGTGGTGGCGCAGTTGGCTAGCGCGTAGGTCTCATAGCTTCTGAGTGATCCTGAGGTCGAGAGTTCGAGCCTCTCTCACCCCAATTTCAATTTTTTTCACTTTTAAGGCCAAAGTCTCTCGCTTCACAGTTAGTTACTAGTTTTCAGAGTTCAAATCATGAGAAAAAACTGAAGATTTCATGTTCAAGATAAAATTCATAATGTCACCTTTAATCTTGAGTGAAGTTTCAATTTATTTGATCAAAAATCTTAAGTATGATTACGGAACAAACGTTATTGATGTTGCTTTGATGCCATTTCATCCAAGGAATAAGTACAATTGTTTTGTTTTCACTACTTGTGAAACGTTTTTCTATTTATCTTTTCACTTCTCTTACTCTCTTTTAGGTTTTGTTCTAAAAGATTTTTTGGGTTATAAAAGGTTAATTTTTAAAGCAACAAGAATCTAATCTAATTCCATTATGTGAAGGGGTTTTGGTCTCGAGTTTCAACTCCACATTGTGTTTCTACAAAATATATGTATTGTTTTTCACTTGAAATGGAAATAGGATTCTGACGCACAAACTATACTCAGTTTATTTATATACTCAGTTAAAATCTTCATCCACCATCTGATGCAAGAATTGACAGAGACAAAATTATTGAAGTCAAAATCTTTGTTTGTCCCTGTTTTTCCTCATACTCACAAATCAATTTTAGAACAATCAAATGTACCTAAAATGGAATCTCAAATGTTTGACTTATTAACTACGCGTTCCGTGTTTTAGCGTTATTTGCTTTTTAAAAAAGTTAGCTAAATCCACACAGAGAGCATTACGAACGAACTAAGAGTGTCTTAATGATAAATTCCACATCTTCTTCTGTTGAATAACAAACAATAGAAAAGCATATTTTTATATTTGTATACTTTTAATCTATTCTGTTTTCTGTTAGGGAGATGAGACCTATAGAACTATTGAAATTTTCGTTTTTCTTCTTTGGTTAGACAGGTTGTTGGGTGATGAACTGTGGTTTTTCTCGTCTCCGTGCTTCTCCTTCGGCATTTTGTCTCGGGCGAACACCGAATGAGGTACCTGCGAAGACACTCCGACACTCAAGTTAGTAAAGCGAGTAATCAGTATTCGGGTAGATGCACAGTAATAAATGACGTACCTTTCTCCTTGGGATGACGTACAATTTCTAAAGATAAAATATTTATTGATGAGTTGATGAATTGGTTTTTGGTTGGAAGATCTAAATCACCAACTTCGTTGTGCCAAAAAAATTGACAGGTCTTAAATCACTTCTCTGGAATAATTGAATTTGAACAGAAGAAAGGAACGTTGACTGTGAGTGGCTCGAAAACACAAGTTGATTCACCAACACCACACTGCACAACATTTGACCCCATGCTCCTTCATTTCATGTGGGTCCCAACACCTTTCATGAGTTTCTTCTCATCTCAGAAACTACAAATAACAACCAAACACTTATGCTTCTGGATCATAAAATTTATGTTTCTTGTTTTGTCTTGGCTTTTGTTGATGTCCTCTTTCAGACTAATTTTTTCATAACAATGGAGGACACTAGTTTTTAGCTTCAATAATTAGAAGAAAAAAGGTCAATAATGGGGGCTAAACAACCAGAACACAGGGTTACAGGATTTTATTTGGCACCGACATTACCTATCCAGAAGCTACTCACCACGACAAGAACAACCTTCACTTATTTTCATTCACTTCAAAATTAAAAAAAATATTTTTTTAAGAATAAAATAAAAAAAGTGAGTTCAAATTATTAAAATTATAAAAAAAAATATTCAAAATATATAAGAAAGGTGTGTATATTTAAAAAATTATAAAATATATTGTTATAATGTGAGGGGCTCAAAAATAATTGTTATCGACTAAATAATTGATTTATTCATTCAGTTGTTTATTTTTTTGGTTAGCTCTCACCTAAGTAAGATTTTCTATAGTTTAAATAAATATTTAATATATTCGCAATAAATATTATAATAATTACGTATTTTGTGATGGTGGTTGTGTTTGTTTATATTATTTGATAAAACATTTAACTGTTAAACTTAAATTAAAGTATGTGTCATTTTGTTAACGTTAGTATTATCTCATTTTCCATTCAGGTTTAATCATTGTTAATATATGATTTAATTAATACATTTACTCCATGTTGTTCGATCAATATGTCCCAAAATCATTTGGACATCTAACAGTACAAATATAAATAAGATTTTATTAAAATATAAAAAAATTAATATCTATTTTAAAATTAGAGGATTAACTGAATGTTGTATATGCAGGTAGTGTTCAAATTGATTTTTCAAACTTGACAAAATTCTATTTAAGTATTTATCACACTTATCAGTGTGTATGAGATTCATGAAAGCAGGATTTCTTGAACAAAAGTCAACAATTTCCACCTTTGGTCAGCTTGTGTCTCTTCTTGTGGAACCACTGTGATTGATTATTAATAATTTGAAAGTAAAACTAAATTATAATTAAATTTACCTATTAATAATTTGTAAAATAAATAAATGGAACTAAATTTGAAGGAAATAAGGAGAGCAAGTGGCTGGTTAAGTAAATTACAATACTAAAAACTAAATAATATAATTAATTATTAATTTTAAATATAGTTAAAATGATAGTGGCATTATATTAAATTGATGTATAATAGTGGGAGTGAATTGTTGCCTAAATTATTTATGTGTAGTCTGGTCAAAGGCGTAGCTTTTCGTTAATGTCAACGTCAATAGGCAGTGTTAGGTGGTTTTTGAGGTAATTGAAGTAATTAGGCAAAATGCAATGTAATTAGGATCATCCAGATCTGATCCACCTTCTCTCTTACTATTAAATTTCACATGTCAATAGTGTGTTAGTTAATTATCCACCTACTTAATGTTACGCATAATTCCATTAATTATTACAATAATATTAATTTCTTTTATATAAAATTTTTATGTTAAATATTATTATGAAACTTGACATCTCAGTGAGACTGACACCTTAAATAATAATAATTAAATAATAATCATTATTTATGATTAATAAAACTTATTATTAAAAAATACAGAAATATATAAGAATAGATCTATGCTACTGCTACAATGATTATTTACTCCATTTGTTTTATTCTTTTAATAGAATTTTTTTTAGTATAAATTATCAAAAGATCCTGAAAACTCTAACTGTCTTAAAAGTTATTTAAGTGTGTAAAATAAAAACTATATGCGTTTCAGATTAACATGTTTTTGTGTTATTTTGCGACTGAACAATTACTTTTACAAAATACTTCTAATTCACTGTACTACTATAACAACTATCAATTTTCAATATAATAAATCTTAGTTAAAAAATAGGATTGAAGTTTACATCAAAATATTAGTGAATGTAACATCAGCTTATAATTAATTTTATAATATTAAATTTAACTTAAAGTTTATTTCTTAATATTACATTATTAAAGTTTGTGTATAACATTTGTACCATTATCTCACGACCCATAAATATAAATCTTATATTACTATAAATTTGATGAATTAAACTTAAAATCTTAAAATATTTTATTATCAAAACATAAATAACATATTTTGGTAAAGAAAATAAGCTACTCCACCTTTTCCTCAAATGGCAAATTTGACTCCAACAGAATTGTTAGGGGAAAAAGGGTATATTTCGTACAACATTTGAACTTATAAACTCGTAGGTTGTTACTGCTTTTCATTTTCTTACGTTCTTACTAATGAAAAATCGTTTTATCGATAATTAAAGACCGTGATTAACAGAACCGTTAAAAAATCGAAACCCTCGCAATATGTTGAAATATAATTATTTTTGGTACATCAATTTCTAGTTGTGATGGTTGTTATTTCATTAAATTATATTTATTACATTATAATTTTATTCATTAAAAATGCATAGCAAAATAAATGCTCCCTAGTTAATGCATTTATGTATTTGTGTATAAAAACAAATAATAATTGCATTAGTAATTCATATTGAGATGAGTGGGTTGATGTCATGAAAGAATTATGATATGTTAATAACTCAATAGTTAATTGATCTAGATTATAATTATTAGAAGTAAAATGATAAATAATCTTTTACTGAAATGTATACAAGGAGATAGAGAAATTTTGAAAAGTGTTAATCTCATGCTTTTAAGTATAAAGTTTATAAAGTAGTTTTTTCAACTTGAAAATGTAAAAAGTTGATATAACTAATTAGAAAAATGTTATTTTCACAACAACTACATTATTTTAATAATTTTTTTATCATTTAATTACAAATTTATTTTTATTGTATTTTTTCAAAATAATCAAATGAAGAGTTGTATACAATAAGAGATCTCCAAATAGAATTTTCTTTTCAATATTAATCAACTTTAAAAAAAATATTTCTCTTTTACCATTATAATGTAGTTTATGGTTTATGGTTGTGAATATATAAGGGGTGAACTAATTATTACTCTAAAGCAACCGGAGTAGTCTCTGTGGACATTGTGGGCCAGAAGAACACATTCCGTTACACTTTAAAACTTTGTCTCTACCAATTCCTCACCAAACTCCTTCAAATTATTGACCTACCTACGAAAGTCATAGTATATGAACTCACTCACTCACCCCACCCTAATTGCTTTATTGCTATTTCTTGTTGAAATATAAAATTGTTTTTCACCGAGCACCGCGCAGAGAAAACAATTCCCATATGCATGCATAATTTTCCAAATCTGAGGCCAATTGTGTTATAGCAGTTTCTTAAGACACAAGAGAATTCTGTCATAATAATAATTTATTACATTAGTATCGATTTCATTATTATTAATAGTTGAAAGTTGAAACCGCGTGGTGAAGTGAAGGAAGTCCACACTCTCTGTCTCCATGCGCAATAAATATTTTCAATCTCAACTTCAGTTACTCACTTCTCTCTCATGGCATGTGGCCCCATAAAACTATTAGTAGAATCGTAATTGTTATGCTACGAACTATAAAACCATAACCATTTCACTGCTCTTTTTCCCAGATTGATTCATAACTTTGCAATTATATCTCTGTCTATTTATTGCTGTTCTATACCTTTGTCTTCGTTTTGTTCACAACCTATTTGGCCCTTCAGATCTTGGTGCATCCAAATGGCTCCACGCTTGTACCCTGCTTGCAGAACCCTGCTCCTCCTCTCTCTTCTTTTCTTCCTTTTTCTCTCTGTTTCCTCTTCCTCCACTGCCACCACAAGGAGAATGTCGGAGTTGGATGAGGAAAAAGACGACTTTCAACAACCCCTCAAAAACAAATCCACCAAAAACCAAACCCCATTCATAAAGTCCACTCCTTCCTCCAAAAACCAAACTAAAACCGTCAAATCCAGCAACCTTAACTCCTCCAAAAACCAAACCAAAACCATCAACCCCAATTCCAACAAAAACCAAACCAAGCTAGCCAAACCCAAAACCAAAACCAAAACCGCGGTCATCACCGACACAGAGGTTGTCGGGAAGAAACTCAACTCCACCACCTTCAAATCCAAGAAGCTGAATTCCACTTCCACCAAGACATCGTCTTCATTGGATCTCGGTGGCGGCGGCGGCAAGAACAAAACGACAAAAGCCGCCGCCACAAAGGACAAGGAACCGACTAAAAAGACCGAATCCGAGAAGAAGAGTGGCGGCGGCAAGAAGAAAGAACAGCAACCCAGTTGGGTGATGGAAGACGAGTTGGACGAGGATTTGGTTTCGGAGTTCAAGGATCTACCCATGAAGTTCCAGCAAACACTGATCCCTGACCTGGAACGAATCTCCACAACTTCCAAAGCATACATCAGAAAAGCCAACAAAGAGATTACGAAAGGGTTCAAACCCTACGTCGGAAACAAGTACGCGCCCACCATTGCCACCCTCCTCTCTTGCGCCTTCGCTCTGATTCCTCTGCTTTTGGCCTCAGTGCTCTTGAACAAAATCAAAGCCTATTTCTCACTGCAAAAGCTCCTAATCTTCATCCAAGCCTATCTCGCCATCTACTTCTTCATTCTCTGTCTCTCCTCGTTCATCACTGGCCTTGAACCTCTGAGGTTTTTCTACTCTACTTCGCGCTCCACCTATCTCTGCTTGCAGGTTCTCCAAACTCTCGCTTACGTCCTCTACCTTTTGCTCCTCCTAATGTACCTCGTTTTGGTCTTCTCCACTGATTCTGGGCTCGCCACCAAGTTCATGGGCCTGGCCCAAACCTTAGTGGGCTTTTCCGTCGGGTTGCATTACTACATGACGGTGTTTCACAGGGTGGTCTTGAAGCAACCGCCCAAGACCAATTGGAAGATTCACGCCATTTACGCCGCGTGTTTTTTCCTCATTTCTCTTATTGCCGGAGCTGATAGAAGGAAGAAGACCTACTTGGAAGAAGGTGGAGAAGAGGGCAAGAAAAATTGATACATTATACTTAATTTTCGCCTTTTCTTTTCTAAATTAAAATAATAAACCTACCAAAGTTCTATTATTCTAGCCAAGTGTCGTAAGACTCTGGCTTTTGATTTGTATCACCCCGCATTCATATTCATTTCATAAATAAACGAAGATCACCGTATAATTTGTATAATGCATCATTCTAAATCATAATAATGCAAAGAACATGAACATTGTTTTCGGGTCACTTCACTCGTATTTTATCAATTATTTGCTTTTTCCAAGAGTTTAATTTTCCAAAATCTTTGTAACTCAAGTACATTTGTGGTTTATTGTGTGCAACAAATGATGTTCACGTTGAATATCTCCCGTCATCTCTTTAATTTTGGTTCTTCTTCTTGGATGTCTGAGAGGGGATAACTGCAAAACTATTCTGATACTCAAGTTAGATGAAATTAGCGTGAATATGATATAGTTTAGGGTGAATATGATCTAGTTTAGGATTCAGAGTAACATTACCTTTTTATTATGAGAGTTCTCTCTTATTTATACTGTTTTAGTTAGTTTTATCCTCTTAGAATGACTAAGTTAGACATTAATTCTACTTTTTAATCTTTAATTGTGATTAACATCCTTAATTTTGATATGACGTGGATGTTGATTTTTACCAAAACATTGTTAGGCTGTCTAGTGATCGGGCCATTCTGGTTTCGATTTCATGGTATAACAAATGACATGGAGACAAGGTTGCAAACAAATTAATAAGAATGGTGTTTGGGTGAAGAGGCCATGATAGTAATTTAATGAAGCACCGACGGTTTTTGAATGTGTAGAGCAGCATGTGTCGGTGGGGTATGGCAGAAACTTGAGCAGCACAGGTTCAACCTTCCTTACATTTTCTTCTCTTAGCCACAACAGTGCTTGCAGATTGAGAAATCTCACACTTCATGCATTCAAACACATGACAAAATAAAATATCCACATGCTATCATAAGAATTTCTGCATAAATTTTTGGTCCTGCGCTCATTAATTTGGCCGTCGTGGTTAGATGCAAGTCGCTTTCTGAAGAAGCGAGTGGAAGTCACTGTCATCTCATGAAAAGGGTACTTACCCCTCAACATTACTCAAAATCTCTCTCATTCTACGATTTCAATCCAAACACACCCTATTTGTTTAATACTGCATTCATCTCATGTTTATATCAGTCACTAATGTTGGTGCACTATTTAATTCCGCGCAATTCTAATTATCTTTTATATTTAATCTCAGTTAAATTATAAAAAAAACTATATATAGCGTAAATAAACACTTAATAAACGTCCCAAAAAAAAAAACAATCCCAACCAAGTCAACAAAAAATTAAAACATAAACGTCTACCACTTAATTTCACCTCAAAATCATGCTCACCTCACAGCAAAAAAAAATACCCAACCAGCCTAAATCAATTACAAACTTTTAATCGAAAACATATATATCATGAGTTCAAACACCAATCAAAGTAGAGAAATAGATTGAAGGAACCTTAAAAGAAATCAAAGTTCAAACTATTACCGGACAAAATCATTATTAGACTTAATTAGACTTAATTATAGGAATATAATCACTATTAATGAGTCTATAATTAGACTTAATTATAGGAATATAATCACTATTAATGGGTCTATAAT
>Ga0123342_1003835_pt1 | contig 23651 bp, 11 predicted proteins | sample Turbeawhitnodule_FD_89960 | JGI IMG/M metagenome (GOLD analysis project Ga0123342, IMG submission 89960) | Root nodule microbial communities of legume samples collected from Mexico - Turtle bean Mexico white nodule | ecosystem: Host-associated > Plants > Roots > Nodule | place: Mexico: Nepantla... | reverse complement strand
GTTACCCATAAGTACTGAAAATCAACCTGCTGATCTTCTCACTAAACCAGTTGACAATGATGTTTTTCATAGACTCCTTCACAAGCTAGGCGTGCTGAATATCCACGCACCAGCTTGAGGGGGATATTGAGTTTTGGGCCTTTCTAATTCTGTTCCTTGGACTGAAGCCCAAACTATTGTATTTTGTATTTCGTATATATATATTGTACATAGCAAAAGTAATAAGACAAGACAGTTATTTTTAATTTCATCTTCCTTTATCTTCTTCCTTCATCTTTCTGATCTCAAGCGGTGGTTATCACCTCCTACCCTCCTTTGCACATCATGCAGAAATTCAAGAAGTAGTAAGGGCTAATTAAACTTATAAAATAAAAGGTGAATTTTTTTTTAGATAAGAAAGCATGAGAAAAAGCAGAATCTTAATTGCACCCACCACTACTTAACCTTTTCTTTGATTTGATTAAAAAATGATAAGAATTGTGGACAAAAACCATACACGAAACTAAGCAAATTTTGTGCTTGAAATACATCAAACACATGGCAAAATAATAATAAAATAATCCATACCTACCCATATCTATCACTAAAATCACATTAATCAATATTTATAGTAACTAATATTATTATTTTATACACCTAAACATAATTAAAAAAATTGACAAAAACATTGTGGTCAACTTTATCTCTATTTATTGTTTCATATGATTCACCATTTAAAGCATTCTTCTTTGCCTAATTCTCCCTCAAAAGCAACACAATGTGGAAAATGCTGCACCCAACCACTTCTACACTCACCACCACAACCCTCCTCAACCAACCCTCTCACCCCACATCAACCTCCGCCAACGCCCTCGATGTCGCCGTCGTCGCCGCCGCCTGCGCTCTCCTCCTCCTCCTCGCCCTCTCTGCCCTTCTCTACTGTCTCCGCAGGCGCAAGACCTTCTTCGCTGACTCCACCGTCAACTGCTTTCCCTGCGATGCCGCTGCCGCCTATCGGAAAACGAGGAACGCCACGTACTCGCCGGAGCTCCATCCCCTGCTCGCTCGGCAAACCTTGCCGGCCACGGTCGACGACGAAGAACAACAACTCTGGTCGCTGAGAGGGTCCTTATAATTTATAATTTTTTTAAATATGTTTTTTTACTACAATTTAAAGAAAAATTATATTTGACATTTTTTTAAATTATATGAAGAACCTTTTATATGGTGGTGGTAAAACATTTTAAAGTTTTTAAAAGGTGTGCGTTAAAAAAATTACTCTTATATTATTTATTAAAATAGGTTGTAAAATATAATTTATTAAAATGATTGTAAAATGGAAGTGTTTTGATAAAATATGGTGTAAAAGAAACATTTTTCTTTTCAAATATCAAAGTATGATTTTAGTAACGTATGTTTTCTACTTTGTTTCTATAATTTATTTTACCTGTCCCTAAATAATTTAAAACTGAAAATTCTACTTTTGTTAAATGGGTAAAACTTTGTTTTGTTTTATTTTTTAATTCCTTTAAAATTAGAAATTATAATTTTTTAAATTTAATTAAAGATAAATAAATAACATTATTTTGAAAAATATAACTTTTTCGATCATCTGTATGTGATTATTATCTTCAATACACACTCCACTTTTTACTATTCATACAAATTATTATTAAGAATATACCTTAATAAGTATAAAAAAATAATTTTTCAATTATTTAAGTAAAGAAAGTAAAAATATTTTTTTATAGGACACATTAAAATTATTAATTTTGTAAGGTCTTTGTTTTTCATATTTAATTCATCTTTCATTTTTTTGTATTATATAATGTTTGTTTAAAAAATAATTATAACAAATTTAAATTAAATATAAATTTAAAAAGTATTTAAATACTTTTTCTTCTTTCCATTTATATTCGTACGTGGAGGCGGAGAGAAAACAATATTATAGTGAAAAAAAAGTTTGGTGTATTTTTTTTAGTATATAAAGGCCATGTATATATAATTAAATAAAGAAGAGTTTGATTTCTAAATTTTCTTAAAAAAACGTGTAAACTTATTCCTACAAGCCTAAAAAATTGATGCTGCGTTTTATTCATGTTTAAAAATACTAAATTTAGATATTCTTTTTTTAAATTGAAGACTAAATATATGGATATAAAAATATAGACCTATGTTTGATAAAAAAATAAGATTCAAAACATATATTTTTAAAAATATATTTATATCTTTATCAAAGAAAATCTTGATGCGAGAGACTAGCCCTTCTTTTCTCTTATATTAAGGTTTCAAATAAACTTTTATCCGAAATTAAAAAAAATCAAAATTCTTTATATTTGAATCAAAATGAATAAGGAAACTTTATTTTATTTATCTTACAAATAAACTGTTTACTTTTGGTGATTTATTTATGAAAATGTATCCAATTTTGTATTTTGTCTTTCATAAAAAAAATTGTGTATTTTGTCTTTCTTAAAAAAAAAATTGTATTATGAAAGTAAAGACTATGTAATATGTCACACATTTTTTATAAAACGATATAGACCAAGAACAATTATTACCTATATACATGAACTCTCCAATGAAAGTATTTTGGGTAAGAAATTTGAACTAAAAATCTTTTCTGAAAAAAAGAATTTCTTAAAAATGTTATTTTTAAGTAGAAACATGTTTCCCTAACCTTAAATTTTTGGAAATGTAGTGTTTGTATTCAGATCCATAAAACTTGGTCAAGTATCTGTTTGTGTTACATGTGACTGAGAAACAGATATCTGATTACTGCATCTTTTATATGTTTGAATAATGACAAAGCTGAAGGATTGTTGATATAAATGTATCATGTTTCTTCTATAATTTTGTAATTTTCGTTTTGTGTTTAACAGGAAGATTACAGAATCCGAAGTTGTATGTGAACCAGAGGAATCAAATTCTGAAGATGATGTTGGAGTATCTGATAGTGACTTTGAAACACAGATTTTACTACATTTTCTACTTTCACTCAGAGAAGAAAAGAAGAAACAGGCAACCAAGTTGGAAGAAGTGCTGAATTTCTTGAATGAAGATATTAAGGAGGTAGAAAGAAGCTACTCACTTGGGACAGATTCAGCATTTCCTTTGGCACTAACGAAAAATCCTGAAGAGAGAGGAAACGGTGCACACTGCCAAGATTTTTCCAGTTCAGACATTAGTAGATTGATTCGAAGGTCATTTGCTGATGAAGAAAGATTATTGAGTAATATAAATCAGCTAGAGAGTTCATACTTTTCTGCAAGATCGAGAGCCCTGCCGAAAGAGGCTTCATCTGCTTCAAGCAATGATAAAAATGTGATGGAAAGTGAATGGAGGCATGTAGAGACTGTTGATAAGGAGCCAAGAAGAATTCGGAGTTCTTCTGTTGCTTGTCTAGAATCCTTCTGTGAAGGTTTATGCAAGTTTGCTCGTTACAGCAAGTTTGAAGAGTGTGCCAGATTAAGAAACAGTGATCAGTTTAGTTCTGGCAATATAGTATGTGCTTTAAGCTTTGACCGTGATGAAGAATACATTGCAGCAGCAGGAATTTCAAGGAAAATCAAGATTTTTGACCTCAGTGATATTTCAAATGATTCTGTTGAAATCCAGTACCCAGTAGTTGAGATGTCAAATGAATCAAAGGTTAGTAGTGTTTGCTGGAACACTTACATACAAAATCATCTGGCATCTGCTGACTATGGTGGTGAGATTAAGGTGTGTAGTTCTTGCAACAATAGTGCTATAATTGTTGAAAGAAAACCAATGTTAGTCATGTTCTTTCATTCGTACCAAGAAGTATGCTATCATTATATCGTTGTTTTTGCTGTTTTGACTACTTTTAGGTTCCATTGACATTTGAAATTACTGATATAACATGAATGGATAAATTCAGATGTGGGATGCAGGCACTGGTCAGCTTTTATCTCAATACATGGAGCACCAAAAGAGAGCTTGGTCTGTTCACATTTCTCTGTCAGACCCAAAAATGTTTGCTAGTGGAAGTGATGACTGTTCTGTCAAAGTTTGGAATATTAACGAGGCATGCTTTCTTTTATGCATTTTAATAGCAAATCATTACTATTACACTTGGTATTTATACTATTTGAAGTTATATAGTGTAATATTTTTCATCTTCTTTTGCCCTTTTCCTGGAATACTAAACAAGATTAATATGTGATAGAAAGACACGGTTGAATGCTTGTGCTACACATTGTGTAATAATTGTCTCAATTTTTTGCTTGTAGAGAAATTCTGTGGAAACTATAAAGATGCCTTCCAATATATGCTGTGTTCAGTTCTCTCCTCCATCGACAAATCTTTTATTTTTTGGATCAGCTGATCACAAGGTTTATGGTTATGATCTTCGTCACACTAGAATCCCATGGTGCTCTTTAGCTGGTCATGCCAAATCTGTGAGCTATATCAAATTTATAGATGCTGAAACAGTTGTCACTGCTTCCACTGACAACTCTTTGAAGCTTTGGGACCTAAAGAAAACCAGTTCTTCTGCTTTGTCTTCTGATGCTTGTGTCTTAACTTTTAAAGGACATAGAAATCAAAAGGTTGATTTTTTTTCCACATTTTACCATACTCTATTTGTCTTCTTTGATATTTTGTAATTTGTTTGTTGTTCAAATTCTTCTCCAGAATTTCGTGGGATTATCTGTTTTGGATGGATACATTGCATGTGGTTCAGAATCTAATGAGGTATAATTTTGATTGTATCCTAATCTTGACTTTGTAACAATGGAATATTAGTCTGAGTTTGTCCTTGGATGCTAATTATGTGTAGTAATTAGTTCATAGGTTTTACTTCAAGCCAAGGCTATGTATATTTGAAGGTAGCAAATTTTATTTGTTCTAGAACATTACTTTATAGCACATGAAACATGCTTGGAGTTCATGCATATGTCTCGTACCTAATTCAATGAGAATCATTCATTCTTACAGTTAAGACAATTAACAAGGTGATGTGATTCGTATCTACACCATGCTAATGATAATATGAGACTTTGCTTTCTCTTAATAAGTTTTCCATAACAAGGTACAAAATCTAATTCATTTTAAACATTTATCCCTTTCAGGTATACTGTTATCACAAATCACTGCCAGTGCCAATTGCTACTCATAAATTTGAGTCAATTGATCCCATTTCTGGTCATCCAGATAATGGACAGTTTGTTTCTTGTGTTTGCTGGAGAAAGAAATCTAACATGCTTGTAGCCGCCAACTCAGTTGGAATTGTGAAACTATTGCAGATGGTCTGACAGAAAAGAGAACATGTCTGGTTAACACTGAAGCCTTAAAAGGGTTCATTTTATTTGAGATGAACTCTCAGACTAGGTTTTTTATTCAGGCTCCAATGATTAATGGGGAATAAATTGCTTTTGAGCAAAAGTGTGCTTATTTTTCATGCTTTCATAATTTTCCGGATCTTGTTTCCTACAAAATGATATGAAGATAACTTTTTTAAGATCTGAAAAAAAAAAAAAGCTGAACCAAAAGTGTATATAGCATGTACAAATTTAGGATTTTGAACTGAAGCACTGGTGAAGCTGAAGCGTGCAAGTCTCTTTCAAATATCAGTATCACACATGACTATGGTTTCCTCTGATTCATTTACATCTGTATATAGCACCCTCCAAAGTGCAAAGAAGAAGTTTCTCCTTCAGAAACTTCGCATCTAGGGACACCAGACAGACCTGAAAGTTGGATTGAACTTGAATCTAAGACAAAGATGTTGTTTTACAGCATAACTTCTTGCTCCTACACATCCAAGCTCCTGATACTGCAGTCTGTTAAGCAAGTGAGGGATATATTACTAAAGCAAATCTGGATGCAGCGCAGAGATACATACAAGTTACTTTAGTTTCCAAATCACTTTTAGTTTTTCAGAGAAGTACAGGATATGATCTATGCTGTTCATTACTAGTTTGCTTGTAAAAACTAGTTGTAGTTGTGATAATGGTTCCAATATTAATTTTACACCGCCAATGAAAATTGTGCAAAACATGTTTATTCATATTGGCAGCCAACTCTACCTATATGTCACAGAACTTTTTTATTAACTACCTGAAAAAAATATCCTATTGAAGATTGGTGATAAAGAATGCGATATAAGGCAGAACTACCGAAACCTTTTATACATCATGTTTTTTAGTTTTCTGTTATGCTCAAAAAATGTTTCCAGTGCCACTTTGCTGGATTTGAGTCTCCAGGTTTTGTTTCCACCCAGTTACTAAGGATAAGGAAATGGTGGAAAAAATGTTTTCATGCATTAATCAGACATTTTGCTGTGGCATGAATACAAGGAGTCTGTCAAAGAACTTCTAGCTGTTCCTATCCTTTTTCACATACTACTCATGTCAAGAATACATTAATTTAAGCTACTTAAGTTAATTATGTGAATCCATCCTTGCAAATGAGAAGAATCTTAAGTATCTGCTTGGTGTCTGAAGTCAGACTAAAATGTGAATCCATTCTGTGATCTAAGAAAGCTCAGAGTCTGAGACATGACCAGAAGCTACTCTTCTTATTCCCCTTGGACTTGATATATTCTCTGAAGACATCCTCATACTTCTTGCACGAGGGGACATTTGTGGAGGTTTGGCTGATCTCGCTTTCGGTGTACCTACATTGAAAAACACATCAAGTCCAGAAACAATTAGCAATTATATGAGACTGAAGCTTCCTTAACACCCCTCTCCTTTTCCTTTTGAAGGCAGATTTATATTTGATAAATGTTTAGTGAGTAGATTTCACTAAATAGGAAGTAGGCTTCCCATCATTTAGCCTCTGTTTGATTTTCTTCCTACTTTTTTGTTCTAAAAACTGTTTTCTAAAATAATTTTCACATTTTGAACAAAGAACTTCTCATTCCAAATTTATTTTATTTAAAAACTTTCCAAAAGGATTTTTAAAAAGTTCGTATCTTATTCAACCTTTCTCCCAAATTCTCACTTTGCTGTGTGTCTTGCCTCACCCTCTACCAATTGTGTGAGCAACCTTGTTTAGTTGCAGTTTCAAAATGGAAAATCAAACTCACCCCTAATATGATGCACTAGTATTTCAGTCTCATAGTACATTTTATTGAAAAGTGTGCTTTGGTAGTATTCCTCTTTTGTGTATGTAATATAAAAAAAATTGATAAAATGAGGACATAATTAAAGTCATGTAATGACAGTTGGTGAAAGTGGATTTTTGGGCTTTCTAAGTTCCTTGTACTTGTTCTGACACGAAAATTGCTATATGCAATTTCAGTTACAACATTTCTAAATCGTTCTGACATGAAAATTTTCTCAAATTGTTAGAAATAATAGTCTATTATGGCTAGAATACTTCTGTAATTTCGTTGGTTTCTTCCTAGCAGGCCTTTTTGTATCCTTGGCGTGCAGGAGTTTGCAACTTAAGATTTTGGTTGATTAAAAAGAAATTCACAAACTTGCCATAATGGCATGAAAACTAGCAAGAGCAAAAAGTTCAGAAGGTAACCTGGTTGTTTGGCGAGCTTCAAATCAAGAGATTTCCTGGTCAAATTAATTTTTCTGCTCATAATTTCATTTCCGAGAAAAGTCTTCCTTTCAGCTGTGGATGGAAGTGGTTCATCCCCTGAAGTAACAAGTTCATCACCACAGGCTGAAGCATCACTCCCAGACTCAGAGTTTTCCTTACAACCTGTAGTTATTTTTTCTCGCTCTATAACTTGATAGGCAAACATTTGAAATGGAATTTTTGAAACTGGTGCTGATTCGGAACTTCCCCAAGAAGGAAACCTCCTCAGAAGCACTGACTCTACATCACAATAATCTACTGGTGGCAGTGGTGGTTCTGGCTGACTACTGTAACCAGGGTTCATAGCAAGAAATCTTTTTATATAACGAAGAACTCTACATATGGTAGAGAAGCTTGGACGTTGATTTGGGTCAATATGCCAACATCTCTTTGTCAAGTTAATAACATATTTTGGTGAATTAAGTGGGAAAAGTGGCCTCTCTCCTGCCCTTATGTTTCTGCTCATTTTCTCCCCTTGGAGATGACTATCTTCAAAAGGGACTTTGCCAGTTAGAAGCTCAAAGCAAACCATTCCAAAACTATACACATCAGATTTCTCTGTGTACTTGGAGTTTGATGTACCCCCTGAGTTTTCCTGCTCAAGTACTTCAGGAGAGTACCAGATGAATGGGGGAGTTCCATTCTGATTTGTGGTCCCTTTTTGATTCAAATCCTTGACAGAAGTTAGTCCAAATCCAGTTACCTTGGCATGCAAGTAACCCTCTGGGGATGTACCTCTAGGCTTAACAAGAATGCTTGAAGGGTTTAGTTCTCCATGATATAATTTCTTAGAATGCAAATACTCCATTCCCCTGGCAATCTGAAGCATGAGATCAACTGCCACATGAAGCAAGAACGGTATTCGCCTCCGTGGACCATGAATCTCTTTGATGTGGGTGGAAAGGGTTTTGCTCATGAGTTCCATTAGCAAAAAACATTCTTTCTTTTCCTCATCAGTAAAACCACAAAGGCAGTCCATTATATTTGGATGGGAAAGAGATAAAAGTTCTATGATCTCAGGTTGCAAAGCTTCAATGTCCCCAGTAAAATGTCTTATCACAAAGCTTTCACCTAACCATGAAATCTCCTTGTACTGACTAGCATTCCCCATTCTTCTTCTCACCTGGAAGTCCTTAGACCCAACCAATATTGTGCTTGGAAGGAGCCTCCCTGCTACTGATTCTGATATTTCCAAATTCCTCAAAAGCAAATCTATCAATTTCTTCTCATACTTTGTTACACCTTCCAATTTCTTTTCATAGAGTTTGTTGTAAAGGAACCATCTATCTTCCTTCCAAACTGTATCATAACGGTGGCATAAGTCCTGAGTGATGAGGTACTGCTTCCCAAATTTCCACCTGAAAAGTTTCATGTCTCTATACTCTTTCCTATATTTGTTAGAGTTTATATTCTTCTTCCTTTGCATCTCCTCTTGATCCAACCCTGATGTTTCTCCTGCAGACTCTATAGCTTCAATTACAACTGGCATGCAACAAAGCAAATTGTGTATATGAAACTCAACACAATCTGTGTTGTGGCATAAGGTAATGGCTTTTGCCCACCAGTCCTTTGTTTCCATGCATTGCCTAATGTAAGTTTCACCTTCTCTGAAAATCTTATGGATCTCTCTCAAGGGCTGCTCTAGAATCTTCCACTTCACATTCTTCTCTTCAAATTGCAGGTTCTGTATAATCTCATCTGCAATACACTCATATGTAAAGCTGAACACATCATGCAGCAGAGAACATTGCCTCTGATTGATTTGAATGTTCTCCCGGAATACCATCACCGATTTCAAACCCCCAAGTGCCTCCCCAATTTGCCTAAATTGTTCCATAACTCTAGTTTTGATCTAAAATAAACCCTGAAAAGAAAGAAGAGAGATGAACAAGTAGTATGAGTTCAATTCATTCACATTGGAAACCATTGTAATTCATCAATAGAGTTTAGATTCTAACCAGATAAGAATGGTGGTGAGCAATACAAAATGAAAGCAAAGAAGGAGATTGAGATCACAAGCTCCTTCTTGTGTAAAGCTTATGTAGATTGAAGCACCATCAAAATTGTACATAAACTAAAGCAGAATTCCTTCCTTCCAAAATGTGATTAAAAAAAGAATAGGAAGAAAAATGAGTTATGGGTTTCCTATGCAAGAGTTTATGCCACCAACTTTCCAAGAGAATCAAACAATCTTGGCATAGGAATGAAAAATGTAAGGAACCAAAAACATAAAAGTGAAAAATGAAAAAAAATGGTAAAATTTTTAACTTTGTAATATTAACCAAGACCAGTAACTTTACATGAAGTTATGTGAGTTATGGTACAAGATTAGAAAGTTGATGAACTTGAGCTTCACCACTCAAACATGATTGTGAACGATTCTGTGGGGTGACAGTATTCCCGCGAGTTTAAAGGATCTGTCTGGTTTTTTTGACATGACCAATTCTTTCCTTCTAACTACCCTTCACTTAATAACTAATCCTTTAACTCCTCAACTAATGCTTCTTACCATGCCAACATGCAAATCACAAATGAACCTAAAGCTTGGATCTGAACCATGCAACTACTATACACTGGCTCAACACATATCATCTTACATTTTGATTTATACATTGTCTAAAAATTATATGAAACTGTTGGGGAGTATATTATAATGTTAATATATAACTTTTAAAAAAAAACCTATAATAAATAGTACTTATTCATTTTAGTATGAATGTTATTACTTTTAAATTTTGAACTAATAAAAAAAATTATGTAAATTAAAATTAAAATTTTCTTATTTAAAAAAAATTAAATACTAAAGTGGACATGTATTATATAATATAGCATGTCTATCCTAGAATTATTTCAATTTAACTACTAATATATATTAGAGTTCTAACTTTTAAATATATATAATTGTGTTAAATATTTGAATAATTCAATTATGGTAAAATTATTAGTATTATCTATTTAACTCAACTATAATATCTCCAATGCAATGCAAGATAACAAAAATGGATTTTTAATTTATTTTTTATGGATTTTTCAATAAAATCTTAGAAGATCTATGTATTAAACTTATAATTTTATATATAATTCCTACATCAAATATGCTTTTATATTGCCTAAAAAAGTTTATAGTATTATGATTTTTTATTAACTTGTATTCATCTTCTTCGTAAGTAGCTAAACATTAAACACTACAAGAAAAGTTGTAATTAGCTGTCAAAAAAAGTGAGGGTCAAGTAAGAGACATTATTAGTGTCTCCAAATCCTACATAATTTAGACACAAAATTAAATATTAATTATAGTGTGGATAAAGAGGTTTTAAACGGACACTAAAATCATAAAAAAATAGTTGTACCTCCCATAGTCTTCACTAATTCATTAGCAACCTTTGTATTAGTGTCAACTTAATGGGACACTAAACTCACTTTAAGTATCATTTAGTGTTTTCCTTTTACTTTTTGTATGGGTTTATTGGGGAGGCTAATATTATTATTTCTTGTAGTGACATATTTGGTAGAACATTTTATTGTATGGGACTTGTTTGACTTGAATTATTTTGTTAATGTTTGTGAGAAATAAGAAGCACAAGTGGTGCTTAGATAAGTTGTACATGGTCCTGTTTTGTATTGGAACCAGGTTAGGTGATAGACAAACGGATCAAGACCAATGTTTTGGCTTCAATTTTATCTAATTCTTTGCTTTGCTGTTATTCACATGTTTTCTGTAGACACATGCATGCTCATATCATAGAGAGAGAGAGAGAGAAAGAGAATTAGAGATGCTGTTCTATTTTTCTGTTTACTTCCCTAATCTGTCAACTAATAAACTATTTTTTCCCCATCCTAGGGCATCACGTGCAGCCATTTCTGCATGGAACATGTCTTAAAGCTGCTGGAAAATGCTGCAAAAAATACAAATCCCTTTCCACTTTGGTAACGTGCTTCCTCTCATTACAAAACTTGGTTTCTGTTTTTACTCTGTTGGCTATGTCACCTAAGAAATCTCCAATCAACTGTTCTGATCTAGGGAGACACTAGTCTCAGTGTCGAATGGTATAGTTTTCATTCTATAAAATGAAACACACTTCCAAGAATTTTATGTAATCCATCAAACATTTCATGTAATCCTTTTTCTTTAAATTCTATTACTCTTATCTTTTCTTTCTGAAATTTTGAATCCAGTCACTAGTTTAAATAATAAAATATTTACTCTTAACCTTCACGACCGTATGTTATATATACGAAAATCTACTAAAAATCAGTAAATTTTTCCGAAGATTTCTACCTTTGAATTCGTTATACAGATATGGTATTGAATCTTACACAAATGGAAGACTTTCAGAAGATTTTATCCAATTGAAAATTTCAACATGACTTCGGTGATCTTGAAAGTTCAATCAATAAAGTTAAATAAGTAAGTAATAACTAAATTAGATTCGAGTGACAACCTTGCTTTGTTGCAAGTTTACTTAAAAATAAAAATAAAAAAAAAGTTAAATTATGTTTTCAAAATATGCAAATGCTAACTAGATATGCATCACCTAAAAATGATTGATATTCTGAACTTATTCAATTGTCGTAACTATAATTGTATGCAATAAACATAAGTTAATGTGACTTATTGTCCTCTGCAAATGTGACAATTTATAATCAGCTTTATTCACGCAACCTCTGAAATTAGTCTTGGACAAGATGTCTAGCATTGATGGTTTTTAAAGTGGTTCAAGAATATCAAAAATGCTTATGATTTTTTAGTTCACTCTTTTATTGTTAGTTAAAATTGATTATTTATTACAAAATTATGTAAATCTCATTCTTCAATGAACTTTCACTGTAATAGTATTCTACTCATACTAAGCTCAAGCTAAGATCCTACTAACTCCCACACTCTCCACGAATACTCTAAACACAAGCATTAACATGTATTTTAAACAATCTCTATTCTTGACTAAAATTAATTAAATAAAACACTTTTTTTTAATAAAACTTAATTATTATTTAACGAGTCTATTTTAATTTATAGTTTTTTAGTGATTTTTAGCCAATGAAATGTATTCCTAATACTCCTCCAAAGTCTAAATTCTACCATATAGCTCATGAATCATAGTTTTGAGTAAGAGGATTTGCAACCAGTGCCATCTCCAATTGAATAGCTTTGTACATAACAAACTTAAATACATATCCTATTCATACAAGGCAAAAGCTTATTTTCCCCAAAGAAAATCTTCTACTCTATATTATCTATAATATATATAACTCAAATCTTTTACAAGGATTTTTACAATTTAACAAAGAAAAAAAAATGGGCCAGACCATACATGCACCCCCAGACCCATCAAAATCACCTGGTTCCAGGTTGTTCCTAAGAGAAGGATGCAGCCAAAGATGGACACTGTGATGAGTGATAAACAGCTAAGGAGATGCAGTATCATCATCATCTGAGGAATTGTATTGTCTCTTTCCAACAAGACCAGGAAGGGGTTGTGGAAGCATAGGGTTCACTGGGACAGGGAATCTGTGTGCAGAACTAACCATGGTTCTCTCGTTTATCATGCCAACTTCTTTGCACACCCTATCAAGAACTGTTAAGAAGTCTCTCACCACCATGAAGATTCTAAATGGATGAGCTTCTTCCTTTGACAAGTTCCCATGGAAATACTCTGTGATCTCCTTCACAAGGGATAAAGCAACACTTTCTTGTGCTTGCACTTTTAAAATCTCCTCCTCAGCCATTCTCGTGAACTTGTTCATTGACTCTCTGAACTTCTGCCTGCTGCTTTCATCTGATCCTGCTGCTTCATTCAACTTCACAACCTCTGCAATGTGTGCCATTCCTTTGGAGAGTTTGGATACCTCGCTGCTTAGGACTTCAGAGTCCATTGCGGCGGCCTTCTTCACATTCGCCAGGTCGGAAATCAGATCGGACACTACTTGCAGGCCGAGCCGTCTACACTTGGCTTCGTCGTTCAAATTCGAACTTGGTGTTTGGTTGGTGCCTGAGAGACGAGCACCTTCAGTTCTGATGATTTCTTGTACAACAAAGTGAAGTAGAGTGGTTTTGCCATCTGCGCCTTTGACATCAACAAGCTTGAGAAGTGTATCAAGTTTGAATGCATGTGCATCGCCACGGTTCGTCCCCACATTCATCCGGTTGCCAGTTTTGAGCACGGCCTCTAGAAGCTTCAAGAACATTCTACTGTTTCGCAGCTCTTCACAGGCAGCCTGAAAATGCGAAGACATTAGAACTCATGAGACATACAAAGAGAAACCTCTTGAGAACATGTCCTGACACCATGATCTGCTAGACCTCCACCACAATAATAAGGAAGAGATAGACAGATAAAGAATGCAGGAGGAAATGAATAAATCAGAGGGAGAGACTGATGATACCTCCAAAGTTTGAAAGGATTTCCTAAGATACTCCACTTCGGACTCAAAATTGACTATGTAAAGCATTGCTTCCACCCTTTTAAATGCAAAAGGTACATCAAGCACTGCCTTCAAGAATTTCTCAGCAGGACCAAGCTTGGTTGGAGAATCGTCTTTATGTTCCTTCAATTTGCGTTCTTCCTCCTTGCTTGGTGCCATTTTTAACAAGCTTTCAAGTAGTTCAGTTCCAAGTGTATCAGTAATGCCTGTCAAGGTAAAATGATTTAGTCGTTCAAAAATTGGAAAGTTGTGGACAGATTTAGTCATTGAAATCACATTCTTATGAACAAAGGCCTGGTCAACTAATCATTAATTGTTTTCACCAAATAAAGAACATGGAGAGAGAACATAAAAAATAGAACCCCCTTCATTTGGTAAACATTGATAACCACATACCAAATAATGAACTTACCAAAAACATAGATTTTTAGTGCATAAGTATATTGTTTAAGTAACTAGATTCTGGAGGACCATAAATAGCTTAACCAAAATAGATTCTAAAGAACTTAAGCAATATCATAGCAGAACAAACCAGCACAGTACACTAGCTTCATTCAAGGAACATATAATAACCACAACTATTCATTTGGACAATATTATTTATTCTTATATCTAGGCAACAAACACATCTTCCCCTTCAATGAAGACCCACACAAAACTTCTACTACTATACCAAAGAAAAAGTTGTTGCCGAAATTAATGTCGACATATCTCTGTTCTTTTTCCTTTTAAAATTTCCTACTTTATTCAGCGACTGTATAAAATACCCAAGCATCAACTGCACATGCAACTAAAATTTGTATGTCCAGAGTGGGTAAAGAATTTATTCCAAATGATTATCATCAAGAGGCCAAGATCAGCAAGAATTTACACAATTGCCAATATTACCACAATGGACAACGCTTCAAACAGAAGTTTTACTATGCAAGGTACAAGCAATAATTACAATAAACTAGAGAAATTAAACGTTATGACATAAACCCTGTAACCAAAGGAAAAATACCTTCTAAAAGTGATTCACACACTTCTTCTACAGTCACATTAAGTGCTCTTAACAAGATAGCAATGTTCTGGGACTTTTTAGGATCCAGCACCCTATCCTCTTGATTATGCGAGGAAAGAACTGGGCGAGGAGCTGTGTCCTTCGGTTTTGGGTTTGGCGTGTTCACTACAAACAAAGTTTCAATCATCTCCTCGTTCAACCTACACAGTCAAAACAATTCAAAAGCACTTCAATCCATGAACATCGATGACATATGCACACACACGAATCGTCAACTGCTAAAAGAGCAATTCCCTAAGCATAACAGAAATCAAAGAGGCAAAAGGTAATAACATAACAGTAACATTCTTAGTGACAGATGAATATCTTACTTAAAAGAGCTGGACCTCAACTGATCCCACACCATCTCACGATCAGAGCTGGCCCTCACTTTGTCCCAATGCAAAGGCTTCAACTTAGGTTTAGATGTCTCCTCAGAGCTCTCCTCAAAATTTAGAGAACTACCAGGTGGCAACTCCACCGGAGAAACCATTGTATTTGGAGTTTGCAACACAAAAGGCCTAGAAGGCGGCGTAAGCGCCGGCGGCCTCGAAACCTGCTGACCCACCGGCGTCACGGGAGAAGGCACTGGCATGTCCCACTGCTTACGTTGCCGCGGAACTGGCGGAGGTGGTGGTGGTGGTGGTGGCGGCGGTGGAGGGGCCAAAACACTGCTGCTAGACGGAGCAATTGGTACAGAAAAAACCGGAATTTCCCATTGTTTCCTCTGAGGAGCTGAGAAAATCGGTGTTTCGCCGATTGGTGTCAACAAGTCAGGAATCTCCCAGTGTTTTCGTGTAGGTGGTAGTTGAGGTTGAGGTTGAGGCTGGGGCTGAGGGCTCAACTCCCTCTCCGGCGATGAAAGTAATGTCGGTGACAAAGGTAATGATGACAGAGGAGAATGTCTAAACCGATCCGAAACATCGGAAATGGTCGGAGACTGATCCAACCCATGATGCAAGTTCATCCCTTTATCCGGCGACGGCAGAGAAAACGCCGAGGACTTTCCAATGGAAGAAGCATTGGACAATCTCGGCGACCCAGTGTCGCTTTTGGACTTAGACGAACCAAAAGATTGCGTTTTTTCGAGTAGAACAAGTCCTGGGGGAGATTCACCATCTGGGTTAGGGTTTTTCCTCGGCGACAGAGTAAGCGGAGACAGCGACGGCGACTGACAGTCCCTCCGCTCCGGCGTGGACGACATTGACGACGACGGCATATGCTGCCCGAAAGCCGGTGACGGCGATGACAGTGAGGACAAGGACGGAGATCTTCTAATTGCTGCTGGAGGTGGTGGTGGAGAATGGTGTGCTATGGTATTTTCAGGCGACTTGGGTTGTGATCTTCTGGGGCTTATGCTCACTGGAGGAGAGAGACTAATGGAATGAGAGTGATCCGGGGAAGGTGAAGAGGAAGAAGAGTAAGAAGAACTGGTTGACTCACTGCTGCTACGACCAACTAAATTTTCACCGGCAATGGCGGAGAAAACTCGTCGGGAACCCGATCCGGTTCCGGTGGAGCCTTCTCTTCCGTTCAACGACCCTCTCGGCGAGTAGAACTCTTCATCATCCTCCACCATCGCCGCCGTTTCCTCTCTAAGCCTGGAAGCCTGTCTCGCCAAAGGCGGTAGCGGTTGAAGCTCCGGCGAGTCCATTTTACGAGGGTTCAAAGCGGCAGCATGCGGGTCAGAGAGCTCATCGACGCTGCCGCCACGGGAGTTAACAATGGTGCCAAGGTAGAGAAACTCGGAGCTGGTAGAAGACGTGTTTCTTGGTTTGCGGCCGCCGCCAGGGGCAGCAGAAGCTTCACGGGGGAAGAGGCGGATGCTGCTGTCGGATCTGAGGGTTTTCTCGTCAGAAGAGTAGCTTTGACGACGGCGGCGGAAGTAGACAAAGGCGGAGAGAACCAGAACGGCCAGAGCGCAGGCGACGGCGGCGATGGCAACGGCGACGAGTTTTTTTGAGGAAGATTTGGACTTGGGGGATTGTGGAAGGATGAGGGAGGATATGTTAGCAGGGAAAGAAGCAAAAGCTGAAGGAGAAGGAGGAGGTGGGGGAGAAGGGTATGTGGGGAAGAAGGGTGTTGAAGCATTGTTGGTGGGTGTGGTGGAAAATGGGTACTTTGGGTTTGGAGGTGAAGGTGAAGGTGAAGGAGAAGGGTGTGGAGGGGGGTTTGGGGGAAGTGAGGGAGGTGGGGAAGACCCTTCAGGGAGAAAGGGTTGGTGGAGGATTCTTCTGTTGATGGGTGTGCAAGAGGAATGGGAGAGGAATGGTCCAATGAGGAGGAAGAGGGTGAGGATGAAGCTGCCACTGCTGCTGCTGCTGCACATTGTGCTCTGCTGCTTCATCTCTCTCATGTGCTGTGTTTCTGTCACTGTTTCTCTCTCTTGCCAAATGTGAGAGAGAGAAGGAGAGAGAGAGAGGTGGGAAGAAGATTTGTTAGAGTGAGAGAGTGAGTGTCTTGGAAAGAAAAGGTTGAATCAGGATGACAAAAGGGGAGAAAAAAACCAGGGGTTAGGATCCTCTACCACACCCCTTCCTCCCCCCCTCATTTATTCACCGTTGGATTCATTTAACGGTCTTGATTAAAATTCTATCAAATTTATAACAGTGCAATTTTTTTTCCATTTAAGCATCTTCTTATGTACAACATTCATACTCTACAAAATGCAAGAAAAGTTTGGCTTTAAATTCTTAACAAGCTTAACTTGATGGTTTTTAATACGAATTTGTGATAGGTGGAAATGGTGCAGTGGGAGAAGATACACGTCTTGTCATCATTATTCAACGTTAGATTAATCGGATGGTATACAGTAAATTGGAGAAAGATGGGAGAGAAGATTTGTCGTAGAGGATCTATAATTGAAAAGAGCATAGTAAAATTTAGGTGGTGGTGGATCCAGCTAATATTCTGCCTTTTCCATATGTTTTGCTATTTCCACTCTCTTGTTGGCTTCTGTGTTCATCTTCCCCTTTTTTATATTTTAACTCTATAGTATTAAATCTTATATTTTATTTTGTACTCTAATGCTTGCAAAAATACTACTCCTGAACAGTATGTACAATACATATTAATAAAAATACTTAATTATTAAAATTTTAGTTTTGTTTTTATTACAAATAAATTTATGTCAACTTCCTTTAACTTTTTAATTACTTTTGTCAAATTTATTGCATAATTTTTTTTACTTTTTTTTATAATATCAAGCGATAATGCTTTATATTATGTTTTAATATTAATTTTCTACATAAATTTAATAATATAACGTAACGTTAAATTAATAGATAATACTTTATATTAAGTTTTAAATATTACATTAATGCTGTTTATTTTTTAAGTGATGAAAAAAAAAGGGATATTTACTTTGGTTTTTTATAAGTATTTTAAAGTTCTATTGATTTTGTAAATAAAAATCAAATGGGTTATGTTTTTTTTACATATAAATAAGAAATCCCTCATTTTTGTTTCTAAAAAAATAGCTTCTTTTTTATTCTGATTTATTAAAAAATGTGTAATGTGATGCGTATTCTTCATTTTTCACATTACTAATGATAATGAGCACATTTGATATTTTTCATAAATAAAAGAATAAAATTATGGTTTTTTACGAATTCAAAGTAAAGGGATTCTCATATATGATAAATAAAAGCGTAAGTATTTTTTTTTCATTGTTCTTAATCTTCCAACAAGTTTAGTTATATGATATTTTAAATGCAAAAAAGATTAATATATTGACGAAGTATAATTTAGTTTCCAAGTTTAAAAATAAAATGTACTTCTACTAATGTGTTAAATGTTATAGTCTAATAAAAATCAAACCAGAGTAAAACATAAGGCATAGTAAAAAGTAAAAAAAAAAACCATAAAATAACTATGTTTTGAATCACTCTAATAATTTATAACTAGTTTGAATAAAATATTTTTTTTCAATACAACAGTATATTCTTATAGTTTTTTTTTTTTTATCTTCATAATAAGTTACTTCTGATAGTTTATAACTTATTAATTTCTTTCACCCTCTTATTTTATTTTTTAATTTTAAAACATTTTCTACTTGGCACACTCGATGATATCATTCGTGTATCACTTTTAAAATATTTCTTCACTTGCATCAATAGGTGAGTGAAATTTAATTTGATGTACTTTATATATTATAATACAGAAGTTTCATAAAAAAAATTGATAAATATTAATTATATTTTACACAAATATTAATTGTTAATAAGTTAATTAATTTTTAAATAAAGAATTCCAAATTTTTTTCTACTACTTTGTAACTCTTTTTTATTTATTAGTATTTAGATTAAAATTGGTGGTAAAAATCATAGAAAATCAATTATTTTGACAATTATAATAAGAACCATTATATTAAATCATATTTTTATGACTTATCTAGAAATATCATTCATTCGTTTAAATATATTGTGCATATATTTTGTACATTTTATATATTTTATAATAATTTATATACAACAATCATAATAAATTCAACTTATTATGATAGATTTTAATTTCTAAATTGTTTGAATCTGTATCATCATAAAAATCGTCATAAATTTTTTTTTTACACTAGCAACATTTTATTTACAATACTTTAATATTAAAGCAACGAAATCTAGCATATGATAACAACGAAATCTAGCATATGATAAGAATGAAAAATAAATGTTTTGTTATATAAATTATTTCATAATATGTATAATATTTAGAGATCATTAACTTGTTTCTCTTATAAGCATTTTCAAGATAGATGAGTATCTCTTTCAAGAGTAATAAGTGTTGCATTTTGTCTTTTTACAAAGTTATAGAAATTTTATTTATATTTGGTTATTCTTCTTGTTATCATTATGACTAAGACAAATAATTGTACTCCTAAGTTTCTTCTAAAAATTAATTTATAAATTTAATTTTTCCTTCTTCGAGGCTGAACCTTCCTATATTCTTATCAACTAAGAAAGAAAAGTAAATTAAATAGTTAACATTGTATTGTTTTGATTAAGAGTACGATGGAAAGGGGAAAAAAGGGAAAAAAATGAAAAGTTTTTTTTTTAATTAAGGGAAAAATAAGTATAATAAAGTAGAAAAACTGTAGATGATTTGATGGATGTAAAATAGTAATTTTTATTTTTTATATTAATATATTTAAAAAAAATTATTTTATCCTCAAAATTATTTTTCAAAAATATGAATCAAACTTTAAATATTAAATTAAAATAAAAGAAATATTATAATTTTTTAATACATAAATATTATATTTCAAAATAAATATATATACTAAAATATGAATATAAATTAAAATATATATATATATACTTTAAAATGAAAATATCAAATAAATAAATAATAATAATATTAAAATTTAAATGAACTGATATTACTTTATTTATTATATTAATTAATTGTTTTTTATATTTAAAATATAATTATTAATAAAATTATAATAATAATTTATTATGTTAAAAAATTATTAACTATATTAAAAGAAAATTGATTATATGTAAAATATAATATATATATATATATATATATATATATATATTGATTACCTTTCTACACAAATATCTTCTATTGCGAGAAAAGTTTTTCATTTTTAGTATTTTAAATATTTTATACTCTCTTAACTTTCTTTATATACAGTAAAAAAAACATTTTTTTATGTAAAAGAAACGAATAAATGTCTAACACTATACAATTCTATATCATTTTATTTAAAATATATATCAAAAAATCATTATCACATATTTTAAAGAATTCAAATATGCATACAATTCTATACATTCTATTAAAAAGTATATATCTAAAAAATTATCAATCACATATTTTAAAGAATTCAAATTGAGAAAACGTGTGATTTAATAAAATATTATATTTAAATTAAAAAAACATAGGGTTTGTGTTTTTTTAATGTTTTGCACACAACTTCTTGAAAGAATATAAAACTGCAATGTGTATATATAAAAAAATAAAATAAAAAAAATTCCTCAAACTAATAATCCTAAACGTAGAAGTCCCACATAGCAACATGTGAAACTGTGATAGGCTTTTACTTTTTACAAAAGAAAAAGTGTCGGTAAATTAGTTCCAAATATCCACTACAGTTAAACCCTAATATGAATGAACAACACTACTTTAGTTTGAGAAATGACAGGGAAAAACACATTTTATTGCCTTAAAGATTGGGGAGAAAGATTGAAGAAAGGAAATTAGCCATAAAGAATAAAGAAATGGAGAAAGAAACCAAACAAGTTTCTCTTTTAAGACGCATTTTCCATTAATTAGTATTATTATTTGTTTTTTATGTTCAAACTTTTTGGGAAAGTGATGAAAAATGTGAAATTTAAGAGTGGAAGAAACAAAAATGGAGTTATGAGATGTTATGTTACTGGAGAAAAGATCTTAACCTAATTGGTACCCTAATGTGCGAATGTCGGTCACCGAAAACGGTGCGTATAGCTGAGGAATCAGTTTTGAGTGCACGAGTCCCCACGCACAGTCTTCTAACCAGCATAATATTTTACACATGTTACACAGCATTTCTCATGCAAGTCAAACTATGTTCAAACTTCTATGTTGTTAAATAATTTATTAAAACACCTACATTTAGCAATAACTATCTTATTAAACAAATCAATTTTTCTTGATACTAAAAACTACAGACAAAATATAATAACCATACTTTGAATTAAATATGTTACAATAATTTTCTATGTTTTGATAATAGACACCACTAAGTATATGTATTTTTAAAATATTTTGAGTAAACCAAATAGAATTGTGTTTAACATTTATTAGTGTAACATTCCTAAAATTATGTGCTATTCTTATCAATTTCACATATACTCAAATATAAATATTTATAATAAATAAATAAATATATAATTATTGTAAGTGGTAGAAGGATCTTGTTATCACAATCTATTGAGATTTAACCTTTATCTCTTTAATTAGTCTCTAAAATAAAAATAAAAAACAAATAAATATATAATAAGTAATTTTTTTCTCCTTAAAAGGTTTACAGTCAAATATTACAAACAAATATCACTAAATACATCAAATATTTAGATTCTTCCAAACAAATATATCTCTTTATATTAGTTTAGCAGAACATAAAACATCATTAAATACAATCATTACAATTGTAATAAAATAAGATAATAAATAAAGTATAATATATAAAATCAATAAATAAATATGTTCTTTTTTATTATAACTTAAAATTAGTTTTTTTGTCCGAATTTTATACCTTTTATATATTTGTATTATATATTTATAGTAAAAAATGATTAAAATAAGTTTTTATGAGTTGTTTTTATATGATAAATAATTTTCAATTTGAAATGTTTTATAATATTATACATCCATAATGAGATATTTTTAATATTTTAATTTATATTAAAAATTTATTTATTATGTAAAAAAAAAATAGTAGTTTCACAATTAAAAAATAAATTTAATTTTTAAAATCAAATATTTGAATTTTAAGCATGCTGTACAAGTGTCATAGTCTCTTACATTACAGAGGAGGATTTTTTTAAAAAACAAGTGTAGTAGTAAAAATAAATTATTAAATTATTCACTAAATAATCATTTTATAACCTTGAAAAATTCTTGACGTTAATGTGCTTCCATTTGTTCCCGTTAAATAATTTAAATTGCATTTTCCGATGAATACGCTGTTCCCTCTCCAGCGGTGGAATTATTAATTTCTTAACTAAAGTTCTTATCCTTATTAATGATTTTTTTCTTATAAAAAAGGTAAATTAGTGTTGTTAAGATTAAGTTAGTTGCAAATTGTTCAAATAAAAAAAATTAAAAAGAAAAATATAAACTTTTATAGCAACTAGAATAATTCCTGAACTTTTTTTTTTTGAACGTTAAGCTAAGGGATAAAATTACCGTTTTATTTCAATACACGTAAAAAGGGTAAAAGGAACATATGTATGTGACATGCAATGGAATTCACCAACGGCTAATAGGTACTTTTGTTGTTGTCTGGTTACAGTTAAACAATGTCCGAGATTCTGAGTTTGGTGTAACAAAAAAATATATACTTTTGTGGAAAAGTTAGGGTATATTTAGTTTATAAAACAAGATAAAAGTAGAAAAGAGGTGAAACCAAAAGAAGGGATAAAAAATAGATGTTTAACAAAAAGGGAAAATCTATTTAGTTTTACAAAAAGGAAATATGGGTATAAAATTATAAAAGTATCTATGATAAAATAAAGAGAAACACACATTTATATATATTAATTTATATTCATTTTCAACCCACGGTTGTGTGAGTGTCACTCTAACTTTTTTTTCATATTTAAGAAAAAACAAATAAAAATAGACAAATAAATGATAAAGGTATATAATTAAAATAATGATTAGGAATGAGAATGCGAGACAAAACATATGAGTCAGTTCGCAATATGTAATCTGCTTCTAAAAAAGGTGGAGTGGAAGTGGAGTGGGTTCACAAATCTAACTCGGTGACATGCTTAGATTCATTCTGCATAATTCGCATTTTGCATGGGTTAAAAGCAACAAGCCTTGGTCTCTGCTCTTGAAAGCTAGGGTCCTTAAATCAAAATATGAGTTTCGAATGGTTTATAGATCGTCATCTCTTTGGCCTGGAATTAAGCAGTTTTATTCTACTATACTT
>Ga0123342_1003834_pt1 | contig 23652 bp, 14 predicted proteins | sample Turbeawhitnodule_FD_89960 | JGI IMG/M metagenome (GOLD analysis project Ga0123342, IMG submission 89960) | Root nodule microbial communities of legume samples collected from Mexico - Turtle bean Mexico white nodule | ecosystem: Host-associated > Plants > Roots > Nodule | place: Mexico: Nepantla... | reverse complement strand
GGGTATATATATATATATATATATATATATATATATATATATATATATATATATTATAAATCATAATTAATATTATTTTGTAAAATCTGAGTCCAAATTCATTCTTGAAAGAAAATGTAGAATAAAAAAAAGGGACTTCAAATTTCAATCAAATAACATACAGAAAAACCAAAGCAATGCTACTTCAATTCAACTCGCCTCTTGACTCGTTGGGTTTAAAAAATATGCAAGATTAATTATACACACTTAAAAATAGAATCATTCAACTTAATTTATCTGTTCTCATAGGTTAGCGTGGTTGATATGTGGATTCAGCTTTACTTTTCCTAGTTTAGTCCTAAAAAGTGTGACTAATAATTTATATAAACTATTGTTTCTTAATGAGATTTTGTTTCGATTAATTTAAATTGATTTAAAAGATCATAGTGAAAAAATGAAAAATGAATAAAATACTTTTATTTGAGTAATTTAAAAAAATATAATATATAACATAAAATATACAAATAATATAGTCAAATTAAGAAATATAAATGAGTTAAAAATCTAGTTTAAGAAAAACTTAATTGAATAAATTTAAGTAATTAACGGATGAAAAAGGTTAAAAATAAATGTAAAAATATAAAAATAAACTTATTATTTTTTTATAAAATGCTAAATGATAATGAAAATTCATTTAGAGGAAAAAAAAAGTTGTTTACTTATAAAAAAAAATATGTCTATACCATCAAATCCTTCCATAGTGTTTAAGATCTTCGTGCATGGTAACTAATGACAAAAGGTGAGAAGGAAAGATATTACAACTGTTTCCAAGTCAATTGAGATAAAAATTTCATTTTTGTTTGTGGTGGTAGAATTTTGATTTCAACTCTTAGTCTGGAAAGTGGATATTTTATTTACAGAGAATGAGAATAATCATGATCCATTATGACTGTTAATAGACGTTAAATACGTAGTATAATAGAAGTCATACATTTTAGATAATAATGATCATTAAAGAAGTTTTGTATTTATTCATTAAGGATATATTAAAAATAGAAGAAAAAGGTGCAAATAAGAATTAATGTGAGAAAGATAAAAACACTGAAGTATAATAAAAGGTGACGTACAAAATATCACATGAAAAGGGTAATTAAAAGAGTATAAAAGACAAGAGGAAGCGTTGAAGGAAAGTGACATAGGTGTAGTTCACTTAATGATGATTTAAAAAATGTAATTAGTGGGATTTGGTTTGGATTTATACATGAAATCCATTCTGAGCGCATTTGTTTGTTTGGCTTGTTGATATGTTATTGGTAATGAGTTTAACTATAGAATAATGATAGTGGGAGGTGAGTAAGTGAAGATTAAACAGAAAGAAAGGGAGAATATGGAAGTTGTGTATAAAATAATATAGAATTGAAGACGTGGTAAGAGGAAGTGCGGAAAAGGATGTGGTAGTATCCCTGTTGTGAATGTTGTCCTTGGCGTGTACGTTGGGTGGTGGAAGGTGACGATTCACGAAATGGGACCCAAACTTTGAACATAGTCTCTATTATCTCTTTTTCTTGGTTTTTTACTGCCTTACAAATGATAAGATTTGAAATTTACATTCTCCAGTTCTCTTTTGTTTATGATATATCCTTTAGACACTAGCTTTTAGAAAACAATGGGTAGATGATGATTAAACTACCAATATTGAAACTAGGTATACATGATCCACAAATCAGAAGGGAAGCATTAGTTTAAAGGTGTGCGCAACGAATGGGAAACCCAGTGCAAAATGTGGCAGGCAAATCATATACAGTGGAGGAATGGGTTTTTTTTATCACCATTTCTTTCCAAATCAAGAGGTCCATGTCTCCAACCATTTTATGGCACCATGAGGGTACATTACTTTTGCCTTGTTTCGATTCTATATATTTCAATTGTATTTTCACATTTTAACTTAAAAGCAATTAACACTAAAATACAGGGCCACGTACAAAATAACCAACCAAACTCAGATGTGATGACTAGTGATACGTATGCAACAAGTATAACCCAAAAAGCACAAGGTTCATTAATTATGACATGATGGGATGAGGAAGAAGAAACTACACAAATACTTTCCTTTTCTCTTGCCTCCTAAGAACTTAATTATATGATAATTAACAATTGCTAAACAAAATTAATCTTAACAAATTATTTCAATAATGAATGAATTGTTAATGAATTTTTTTTAGATTTACAACATATATCCTAATGCACAGTAAGTTAATATTGCTAGAATTTTTATTAAAATAGACAGCAAAACTTAAGTGTAGTCCACGCACAAACATGCACACATATATATTAATCTACAATATGATGTAATACTACTTCCTGTGTCGAATATATACTTTAAAAGTTAAAATAATATTAGAGAATGATGCATTGAATTTTATAAGGTATCAAACATTTAGTGCTTCATGATTCTTGTAACAAAATAATTTATAAATAAAAAAGCATGTCTCTCATTATCTAAAATATTATTTAATTTATTAATTATAAAATAAAAAACAATATAAATATGTACCTAGATTCGCAACGGATATGAGTGATGTTTATGCGATAATTATCTCATTCACTAACTAATCTCAAGCCTAGGTTCAAATTTATATTAAAAAAATCTGAAGTCCAATAGATGTAATGTTTCAATCACATTGATATTTTATATGATCAAATAAACCTTTAAATTGATTTTTTTGTTATAAATATCATTACTTGAATGTTTATATTTTAAAAATGCAATTAATAACTGTAAGAGTTATAATGAAAAATCAGGTTCAATTTAAAAACAGTTATACTTTTATAATTGATGAGAGTTGTTAGATACGTCAGTTTGATTTAGTCCAGTTTAACCAATTAAAATGTTAAAAAATGGATTAATGTAATATTTTTAGTTGTATTTTTTTTAGTTTACGTTTATATATTTCATTAAAAATAAGTAACTAATGGAAATATCAAACCAGTTGGATTTGGTGGTTTCCGGACCAAAAATGTCACTGTATAATAAAAAAATGTAGATTATTATAGTAATAAAATGGAAAAATAAAATATCTGTCATAAAATAATAACATATTTTTAAAAATTGAAGTTAAAATAATTAAAGAAAAAAAAATTGTAAATATTTACCAAATAAAATAAAATAAATTAGAAATATATAAATTTAAAAATTTATTTAACACACTAGGACATTTAACTTTTTAAAGTTGGAGACAGGGATGAATTTGTAACCATGGTTAAATTGTTTTAAGAACTAATAAATAGCCATATTGGAGTATTGATGACGGACCCTTACTTTTATTTGTTTTTGTTTGCAAGTCAGCAACTTTTTGAAAAAATGAAACCGTTTCCACCTTCTTTCTACCCACTCCATTTTTTTATTTCATTCGATCAGATCCTCTGCATCACTTTTTTTTACAGCCAATCAATAGCACAATCCAAACCATTGATTTGTCAGTACATAATAATTTGAGAAAGAGAGAGGCAGCAGATTAGACAATCTGGATCAGTGTACCGAATATGTTGATAACTATAGTGAATCTCCTCCTCTTATTTCTTCCTCTATCATCCAACGGTTTAAAAAGAATTTCTCGTTAGAGTAGGGTGGAGTCGAGGACATATGATTTTTCTCAAACTCATCAGGTGGTATACACAGCAAGCTTACCATATTGGGTCCAGATCTTAATCCATATGATGTCACCTGGTCCTATGTTGCATTAAATTAATATTTTTCATAAAATAACATTATATCATATATATAAATAATACACACTTCTTGGGTATCGCACCCTTTGTTGCATCCCATTTAATAGTTGAATTAGAATAATATAATAAAAATACTTAGATAAAACATCTAATCCGAAGCAGTTAATTAAGGGATGAGGGAATTTTTTATATTGTTATTAATATTATTATTGGACTTTAAATTCTTAATTGTTAAAGAGCAAATCAGAAGGCTCCGAAGTTGGAATCTCCATATCCGGTTCCGGTTCCAATTTTCAATTCCGATATAGGACATAAGCCTAATTGGAGGTATTTTGCTTTATGTTAATATGTGAAGATTATACATTAAAGTTTAGCAGATTACAATAAGTAATCTGGTGAATCATGAAGCATTTGTAGGTTATTTAGAAGTAGAATGGGGTGAGGCAGTTGCAAGGTGTAGTAGATGCAGTCGATCTTATCGGCAACCGATAGATGAATTAAAAAAATAGTGTTGATCTTGCAGCTTTTTCAGGTACTTTATTTGGAATGATAGAATAATATGAATATGCAGAGGAGAATGGAAATTGTTTTTATTATTTATTTGAGTGTTTGTTTGTTGCGAAACATGCAAGGGCAAGGGGATCATATTCTTCTCCTATTGTGAAATTGACATGACCAGTTCACCCAGAGTGCGCATTTCTTGCGATGATAAATAACTCATAATCCTATCCTCTACAACCCAAAAATTAATATAAAAATAAATTAATCAGGGAAACTCAGAAAGCGTGACCCCACACCACACGTGGGTCCCACTGTTCCTTCCTACTCACCAAAAATGACGACACTACAAACCTCTCTCTCTCTGCAATCAAAACCTTTCTCAGCTCTCTATAAATACTTTCCACCCCACCATCCACCTCTCAACCCAATCTTTCTCCTCTTTTACTTCCAGCAATAATTCTTCTTCTTCTTCTTCTGCATCTTCTCGATTCCTCTGTTTTCTACAAACATGGCTGCATACAGAGAACCCATGAACGTAGGTGATAGAGCCCCGGTTTCTTCGCAGCAGCAACCACACTCGCCATGGCATTCTCCAGTTCCCTACCTATTTGGGGGGCTAGCGGCTATGCTGGGTCTCATAGCCTTCGCTCTGTTGATCCTTGCATGCTCCTATTGGAAGCTCTCCGGGTACCTTGAAGGGAACGGGGAAACAGAACGGGACCTGGAAGCTGGCGAGGGAAAAACGGAACAAGACCAGAAACCTCAGAGACAGTATGAGGAGAAGATCCTGGTGATCATGGCCGGCCAAGAGAAACCAACATTCTTAGCCACTCCGAGCGTCTCTTCTTCAAGCTGCAGCACTAGCAGGTCCTCTTCCTTCGGTGACAACACCAGCACCTGCACCTGCGAAGAGACGCAAAAATCTCTGGAAATGGCACAGACCGCAAAAGAGGGAAGTGCAGAGAGCGGGACCACCGAAACCTCGTCGGATCAGCACCCTTGATCGATGAGCCAAACATGTGGACATGTTGGGGGATTTTGTTTTGTAGCCGGGTTGCTTTCGTGCTAAAAGCAAAAGCTGGTGACACCTGTGATTTTTGGGTGTCTCTCTAGGTAGCTAGGTTGCATGTTCAACAATTGGCAGTGAATGGCGATATAGGGATTCCGAATCTCTTCTCCTTTTCTCTTTCTTCTCTGTACATTATTTCGGGAATGTAAATTGTTTGAGGTGGAACTGGAATGGAATGAATTCTCTTGCTGTTTCGCAATTTCTGTTTTTCGGTGTTCGTTTTCTCCCACTGAGATTATATCGGTGAACTGAACTGTAATCACTTGTTAGTCTCTGGAACAAAACAGAAGGGGACAAAAGGAGAAAAAAAAAAGATGGGGGCAGAGAGAATTTAAGAGAGTTTAACAGTTTTCTTGTTTTTGTTATTTGATTGATTGTAAGACGTGGAGAGGTGGGGAACGTCTTCTTCTTGTATTGAGAAGAAGGAAAGTGTGATGTGTCTGATGCGGCGAGAGGAAGTTGGGAAATGCAGTGGCGGCACTGTTCCTCGAGGGACTAACTTTCAATTCGGTTTCTTTCATTTATTATTCTCCTTTTCGGCTTATTCTGTTTGCGACATGCATTATTCATAAGTTGGGGATGAAAACAGTCCCTGGAAATGCTCAACACAAGCTGTTTTGAACTCTTGCATTATCATTCTATGGTCTATAGAATAATGGTTTTGTTGTTTCAAAACACTTTTTTCATAACTTACCCCCTGCGCTGCATCTGGATCGGTTTTATTACGTTCTAGAATTCACACCCTCTGCAGTTTTATAATTTTTATACTATTTTCTTATTGATTTTATAGACTTTTTTTTGATGTCGTGAGGTCTGGAATAACCTTTTTATTGGGATCCTTTTATTGATTGATATTCTTTCCAGGCATTGAATTGAAGCAGTGGGGTAAGGCTGACGGTAGTGTGGGTTTAATGCATGTTGATGCTGTGTCTGCAAAAATCACGATAAACACTAAACACAATAGTTCGTATTGGTACTTGCAAAGTATATCGTACACCACCTTTTCTTTTTCTAATTTCTTGTTATTTTTCACATTTTGTTGTACTCTATTGTTTTCCTTTATTGTTTCCCTCTCTTTCTTTACCTAAAAAATTAGATGTATAGATTTTAGCATTTTCCTATCTATAGACAGCAGTCAGATAGTGTAACAGAAAAAATGCCTTTGGCGCTGATTTTCTTTTACCGCTTTGTATTTTCATCCATTTAATATAATTTTAGTTTCTTTAAATGAAATTATAAATAACTTCTGTTATATTAAATTATATATAGAGCCGTGCAGTTATAGTTTGATTATGAGCACTAAATTGGTTGTTAAATAATTTGATTGGGGCACGAAACATTTAATCATATATGGGGACTTTATAAACGGACAGAAGAATGAATTAATCACACCATTAACTCACGTTTATAATAATCCCTTTTATCTCTCTTTCTAATAAATGTTCCACAAATTACCTTAAACAATCATTTTCCAATAAAAGAAATCACTATGCGGTAATATTAATAGCGTTTGTGTATATATAAGTTATATTAATAGTGATATTGATATGGGGAACTAAATGACAACAGCAAATGGGTGGTACTTACATATTCCCTCAAAAAAGTTAAGGGTAAAGTGTGGAGAGAAATATAAAATAGACACATAATCCTTTAATTCTTGTAGTTTTTCGACCAAAGCAAAAAGAAAAATAGAGGAATCTTTGTACAATAATGCCAATGGGTGAGGTTGAGTTCATTGTTTCCTATTCTTTCCCTTCTTAAGCAAATATAATACTTGCCAACTGTATGTGAGAAATTTTTTGGGCTTGCTTTCGTTAAAGTAACACCATGCAAAAAGAAAATATCTTTTAAAAATTTTATTTGTGTTAATTATGTTATTAGCCAGCACTACTCTAGCAAGTCCCTTGAAAAGAAAAAAAAAGAAGATAAAAAGATGATGACAACGCTTCCATTGTTGTTTGACTTGAGCTTCTATACTTTTTTTGCATAGAAAATGCTTCCTCCAATTGCATAGTGTAGCGCACCATATACCTTTTATAGGGTAGACCTTGATGTTCTCCTTCACCAAAAATATTGTTCACCCATAATCTTCAAGGTCTAAATCATGCACAAGTTATTTCTAAAAATTATATGCATATATATTGAAAGCGTAGCAAAATTAAACCCACAATAAACTTCTCCGATTCATCTTTCGGTTTACACTGCCCAATATATTCAACAAGTCTACGAAATCGAAATTTAAACCAATACGAATATGAAGCAAAAAAGATAGCGAAAACTTGGTTCCGTGTAGTATTAAAATAGGTTCCACAATAAGAAAGCACACAAGCACACACATAAAACAACAAAATGCATGATAGTTGACAAATGAATTCTCTTGCCATATTCTGGTAACTGTTTTGCTCTAAACCTATGATTTAGGGAAAGGAAAATGCTAATTTAAGTGATGGTGTCTCTTTAAACAAAGAAAAAAGGAAACCTAATCTTGAAATCATTATCATTAGGCTTACTGATTGAGGGATTAAGTAAACTTAACAATATAATATAAAGTATATCCATTACCCGAATCTAAGCAAAAACTTTCACTGTCACATTTTCCCTTCTTTACAACTTATAAAAATTAAGGAAATTCACCTTCAATCCAAAACTATGATGTTACATATTGCCCATTTCTCCGTATTCTCAGGATATGATCAAATTATTTCATGGGATCCACTTTTACCTTCAAATATGTGCCACACTACATCATTGGATTATATTTGGCTGTTTCTGTTTGCCTTAGGTGATAGCCTTATATTCTAAAATAATATATATATATATATATATATATATATATATATAAAGTTGTCATTTTAAGAATTGGGATGAAAGAAGCAAAACATTAGAAGAGAAAGTAACAACTATATATAGTGATGTGATTAATATGGTGGTCTTTAGCTTGTATGGGCATGAAATCGCATAACGCTCATTGTTGTTGTTAGGGCTTTATTGACGACACTGATAAAATGAAATTGTCTGTTAAGAAATCTTTGCATTGTCAAAGAAAGTATATGCATGTATATATGTGGTATCAATCAAAAGAAAACAGAAGTTGCATATAAAGAATGAAAGAAAACGAAAATTGAACAATATCTTATTGCTATGTATAGAGCGTGAAAGTCATAGAGGGTAAAATTTAGTAAGACAGAAATATTGATATGATTATCAAATATGCACAAGCAACCTTTTGAGGTTTTTCCTTATCTATAATGATGTCGTCATGTAACAATTTATTTGATTTACTCGTGATTCTATTATCCGTATATATTGACAGTCCTAGGTGTAATTGAGCGTGATGATTATGATGTTTGAGCAATGTTGGTTAATGTATGATTGGTCAATGTATATTTATGATGGTGGCACCAAGTTGTTCCCATAATAGCAAAATGTGACTAGAAAAACTAAATTTGCATACGCCTGAACAGAAGAATGCAAAATGGCATAACAGTAAGCTCCAATAGGGTGAGCAGCACCCACCTATTTGTTCTAATTTTGGGCCAAGTGAGTGGTGCTATTAATCATGCTGTGTCTCATCCTCATGGGATGCCCTACGTCAAATTAATTAATTAATCTTTCTTATATATACATATAACACCTACTCAAATTTATTGATCTTTGACGATGATGGTGAATAATTGAAGTGATTACATCAAGGTTCAAATATATTATAATGAAACAAATCGCTTGGTTATGATGTGTGGAGATTCTTGTGGGTGTAAAGAGAAAGTTGTGGATTTAAGGACGATGAAGGTACCAATAATTGTCACTCGCCGCCCATTGGCTACTTACGTCAAATCAAAACATTCCCAACAGTAAATTATGATTATGACAACAAATAATAAACCCAACTTCTATAACTTATATTTATATAACTTATATTAATGTATAAATATTGATAACATTATGAAGTTATGTGACTTTATTGATCAAATACTTTTTTTTATTAAATATCAGTAAATTATGTTTTTAATTTAATCTGCTTTTGCCAATTTTTTATTTATAATTTTTATTGTTATACTTTAATTCTTCTAAAATTGGTATGTGTTTTATTTTGTATGATTTTCAATTTATTATTTAAATATATTCAATTTCAAATTTTACATCCTTTTTAATATTATTTTCAATTTTATAATTTTATTTTCATAATTAATCATCTATCAATTTTAATTGATATTTATTTTTATTAAAATAAAATAAAAAATATTTTTATAATTTACTTTATTATCCAATTTATTTAATTTTTTAATTGTATCTGTATTCTATTTTTTAATCTAAATAATTTATCATTTTCATTTCTTTTTTCTAACACACATCTCATACTTCAATAAATTAATATTTTATTTATTTTTGTTTTATTTATTAATTTAAAATATTATTATATTATTATAAGAATTTGTTAAATATTTTTTTTTACTGTAGATGGCGTTAAAGAAATTTTTCTCTATTTGCTTACCAGGTTAGTATTAGTTTTAAAAAATTATGAAACTATTTCAGTCATATTGCTTCAATAATATAGTGCAGGTACACATGATATAGTGTGCAGGAAGAAAAAAAAAACCCTTTCACAATGGACTTGAGTATATGGGTACTAGATAAGGCCCAATCAAAGATTTTATGGTTAACAATAGTACATTTTAAAACTAGCAGTTGAAGCACAGTGCATATGATATGATCATAACATGTGAGTATCTTGGTACTCTGTTGGAAAGTGTACCAAATTTTTTCAAACAAAATATAGCATATGAAAAGTGTTCTGATTTATCACTATATAGCTAACTTAGTCAATGAAATTAATAATTAAACCAAAGATTCGACTAAATGTTACAAAATTGTTTGATTTCGAATCCTTTGGAGTATATGAAAAATAATGGTATATTGGTAATTTCTTTTGATATATACTTAAAAATTCTTCTACTATAATTATTGTGTGTAATTTTGGCCCAAAATTCCATCTTTATTTTTTAAAAAAATTTATTGCTTCATTTACTTTTATACTTTGTCGCATTTCTTTCACATATATTTTTCTTGACTTTCATGTCTTTTAACTTATCAAATTTTATATTCTTTTATTAATTTCCCTCCCTTTCATCTACATCACTCCTGATTAATACATGTGATCTTTCACTCTTTTTTTACAAAAAGTTGCAAATAAAAGTTAGTTATTCTTTAAATTAAAGATATATGTTTTGAGAAAAAGTTACAGGTCATATCTTTAATCAACTTATGACTAAAACAGGCTTTTCAAAATCACAATGAAGACGTTTACGGAAGAGGTAGCAATTAGAGTGATATAAGGGCTTAATATTAACGCAACTTTGTCCTAAACTTATATAGAATTGGGTAATTATGTTTTTTTCCATATATTACGTCACGAAATTAATTTTTGTTTTTTTATTAAAATTTATATCATTTAGTGTATGTATGATTGGAATAAAATTCTCTATATGTGAAATAATTGTTAATCTTTTTAAAAGAAAGTTTATTAGTTTTTTTAAAATTTGTTGTTATTTTGATTTCATAATGAACTTCACTCTAATTACTTTTAATGATTTGATAAACTAGAACCTTAAATTGAATAAATTTTAAATATAAAATAATTTATTTCAATCATTTTTATACTACTAACATTTGGATAGTTTAAAATTTGGATCAAAGAGAGAGACTAAAATCAATTTTTATGTTATAATACAGGGATGAAAAAACATATTTAACATTTAAATTTTTATCATCTTTTATTATTATTATTATTCAATTTTTAACTGAAGTTGAATTAATTTTTAATGAAATAACATTCTTCAATTAAATGGTTAATTCACAAAATTTAGTATTAAAATTTAACATAACTAATAATATGTATACATTTACCGAGATATTTAAAAAGTTAACAAAAAACTTTCAAATAAGGTTGAAAATGTACAGTTGTGACTACTTTTATTTTTTGATGAGCTTTTGGAAAAGTTCCTAAAACTGTATCTGAAACCAAATTTCAAGTTTAGAAAAGGATTATACGTAAGAAAAATATTAATACCTAGGACATGTATTAAAAATGGTTGGCTGGAATTAGAAATCTCATTTTAATTTGAAGTTCTTGACAAGTCTACTTGACTCCATTGTTTTTGGGTGTAACATTCCTAAATTTTTATTCATATATATAATAAAATAAAATTAAAACAAACACTATCTACTTAACATATGAATATATATAACTATCTCATAATTGTATCTAAAACAAATATCCCTCTTCATAGATTTTAATATATACATCAAAAGTTTTAAAAACAAACATAGAATTCAAAATTAAAACTATCACATACTCCAGCTGCCCACTTAGGAGCTCTATTACCTGCAATCTCATCTGCTCCTCCCGTGTACAACACGATCATCATAAATAAAGAAACAAACACAAACGAATAACAGGGTAAGCTAGCTATAACAAAAATTTCTATATAATTTTAATTTCAAATTAATACACAAAATTCATAAATTCTCATACAATTTCTCAAACATTTCACATAACCATCAAATGTCTATCAACAATTTCAATATTCATCTTTCTCATGTCAGTCATCTACTAACTCACAACCCATAGACACTTGACTTTACTTCCGAAAGACTCGTGCGTTGACTTAGACTCGGAGATCTGCACCTGTCATACTATCTCACTGTGAAATCCACACAGCTATGCACATAAATAATCTCAATATCATCTCTTTCCTAGTATGACATGGTTAATTCATATAACAGGTCAAGTTAATTATTTTTTAAAACAACTTACCCATTCATATGAACCTTCTTCGACTCTCACTAATAGCTCCAACCCACCAAAAGCTTAAGGATAACCTAACCTGCACCACAAAGTTCTGATCACAAATCTAACTATATCACTAGGACCCTGATCTAATAGAGACTAATTCTAAATATAAAAACCTCACATGCAACTTAAACTAAAAGGCACCTAACCAGATAAAAACTAACTCAAAGGAAAATGAGCCAAAAATGAACTTACTCTATCTAAGATTCTGATCGGGCAATCTCGTAGAGTTTCACTGCCAGGAGTCCAATGGCAGACTTCGATCCTCAAACTGATAAGCGAGAGATCAAAATCTTAAAGAGAAGGGAGAGGAAAGGAAAAGGAGAACAAAAATGAACTTACTCTATCAAAGATTCTGATCGGGCAGTCTCGTAGATCTCGCTGCCAGGAGTCTAATGGTGGACTCCGATAGTCAAACAGATGAGCGAGGATGTCAGAATCTTAGAGAGGGGAAAAGAAAAGGAAATGTCTAGAGAGAGATGATGATTATTTTAAAATGAAACTTGAATAACTAATTTTCTATTTATATAGTTTTTTCACTTTAATAATAAAATATTCAGGTGTCATTTTAATTGTACCATTTCTACTCTAAGACTATTTTTCTTGGTCCTTACATTGAGAAATTTTTTTCTTGCATTTTATCAAATTCTTCCTATATTTTATGGATTATTTTTTTTTGAAGCTCTCTAGAGTATATTTTTTGAAATTCAACATATGTATTTTATGAAAAAAAAATTCTGAAAAAATATTTCCAAGAATATTTTTTTGGATATGTTTCAGAATGTATTTTCTAGAATAACTTTCCTGGAGTGTGTTTTGAAAAGAACTTTTGCAATATAGACGAATTAGAAATTTCACTTATTTTATGACATGTAGGAAAAACTTTCTATTTTATGGCATGCAGGAAAAACTTTGATAGGTGCAAGAAAAAACACCTTTACTCTTGACAAAATTTTTCGGTTCATTCTGATGGGCTGAACCTAAATGTTTTTTTTTTTTTTTTACTTTTTCTTTAGACTTAGCTGAGTGTACGAATGGTCCATGTGAGAAAAAAAATGGGTTTGATAAACAAAATGCAACAATTCTGAGCTCTAATTATCTCCTCTAGTTCATAACTGCTTCTGATATATGGACCTTAGAGTGGAATGTAAAGATATTATATGATAAATAAAAAAGTAAGCATCACAAATATCAACTCGTCATCATTTAGATTTATAGTATGGATTATTCTACCAATTTACTTTGTTTTCTCATTTCTAAAACATAAATCTCGTATTTTTAAAACTAAAATTAGCAGTGATCAATATTAATTAGTATAGTTAATATTCATTTATTTTGTTAAACTTTCTTTGATTATAATATTAAAGTGATTCAATTTTATTAGCATTTTTATTGTCAAAAAAAGTAATATAAATAACTACAAATAAATAGATTAAAAAAATTATAATTTTTTTTTTTTTAAAAAGTTATGGACCAACATGTCAATTCCATAAAACGAGTTACCAAATTTAGTGTGTATAGGAAGATTCATCCGTTTTCACACCTATTAGATTTGGAATTGGATTACTTTACTCTTTTAAAATTTTGAAATCAAAGGACAGAAATATGAAAGAAAATCCTCTCCGCAAGCAAATAAGCAAAAGATTAAATTAATCCAGTAAAATGCAAAAAACATAGAAAAACAACCATATCAAGTTTGATTCTCATTTAGTAATTTAGATAAATCACAGAAGTTGACTAATATTCAAGATCACTGAGAACTTACAATTCCTCCAATTGGCATCTTGATACGGCTCTGATTTTTTTACCCCAACTTTAGGGACAAACTTCAGACCAAATATCAAAGTTTAAGTGTTCGTATGACAACGAGTTTTTTTTAACAGAAGGAAGGGTCAAATTAGTAAGTGAAAAGTAAAAGATGCAATTTTGGTATTCGTATTTAGTAATAACATGTCTTAGATAAAAAAAAAGAAAGGACGGAAAATTCCAACAAGAAAATCATTCCTTTTTTCATTTTCTCTACCATAACTTATCTATTTCAAAATCTGATCACACCCTGCAGTAGCTGAAGAGTCAGACTACATTTCTACTCGATCATATTTTCAAACAGAGTAAGTTCATTTTTACTCTAAAGTTCTTTTTCTTTGTTTTCTCTCTCTATGATTTAGTCATCCATCTTAGTGGAGTCAGTTGAGAAATTTCTCTTAACTTGATTAAGCTCATACTAAAATTTGGTAATGTTCAAATAACTTATTTTAGATCCTTAGATTTTATAGTGGTTCTCCTACCTGAACATGAATTTTCGCGTGATAAGAGGTTACAATTAAGGGAAGCTAACTTTAACTTTCAATAGTACCCTTACCCTAAGCTAGAAGATCTGAATACGGAGGGGACATGGTCCAAATTTCAATTTCTGTTGTAGGGATGTTAGTTGATTAAATTGTTTGATTTTATGTTTTGTGAACATGTATAAATATTATATTTTGATAGTTTGAAAGTTAAATATATTTTTTTATATTAGAATCTTAAATGATATGAATTTTTAAATGTTATGTGATTGAATGACATGTATTATATATGAATGATGAAAATTGTATGAATTGATGTCATACATTTGGGATAATGTATGAATTGTGGTTTGATGACATTAAGTATGAAAAACCTATATTTAACATAGATCCTATATTATAGACTAAGATATCAGGTGGTGAGAAGCTAAGAGGGAGTTCATACACACCGGGTTCCGCTGTAGACACTCAATATTAGGTGTTTGAATTTACCCTGATCCTTTCTCTTGAATTCGTTGGTAATCTTTGAATCAGGTGTTAGTCTCTGGTAGGGACATACTTAATGAGTATTCCAAAAGACGATGAATTCATGTGTAGTCAATGGGATTGAAATGAAATCCAATGATTGTGATTGAAAATAGATCCATGTGTGATTTATATGAATGATGAAATTGATATTGAAATTTTAGATGACATCATTTAAAGAAATGTTTATAAATTATTAATATATATCTTTTTTTAAGTGAATTTAAAATTCTATCATTTTATTTTTTAAATGTCTTCTACCAATTCCTAAATTTCAATTCTATCATTTTATTTTTTAAATGTCTTCTAGCAATTTCTAAATTTCAATTTCTTTTTAATTTTTTCTTCCAAACAACTTATTTTAGTTCACAAAAGTTTTAAATTTACCAAATTTATGAATAACACTCTTAAATTATCTTATCCAAGTGTAAATAAGTTTAACTACACTAACCAACTTTATCAAATGGCATTACAAATTCTCTTGGAATACACGTGTATTTTGTGTTTTCACAAAACAAAAAATACTTTTAAAGACGTAGGATTATAGTTGTCTATAATCATTTTGAGAGGTAACAACAAATATTTACAATGATGATTAAAACGAGCATTGATCATAACTTTTTTAAAAAACATCCACTCCAACAAAATCTGATTTTGATTAGAAATCAATTTTAGAAACTAAAAAAAAATAGTTGTCATATTAACCAAATTAGAGACTATTTTGGAGATTAAAAAAAATTGTTTCTAAATTAGTTTCTATTTTTATTAAATGGTTTCTAATTTGATATCTAATTAGCTACCAAGGTTTTTCTACCAAATTTAGAATCTAAATAATTGGTAATTAAAACCTTGGTAGTTAATTAGATACCAATTTAGAAACTAATTTTTTTTTTAGTCTCTAAAATGGTATCTAATTTAGTCACTATAACAACTAATTATTTTTTTATCTTTAAAATTAGTTTTTTATTTAATGATTTTCTTGTGACCATTTTAGTTACATTATAAAATCTATTATAATTTATAAAGAACAATGTTGCTCATAAATTTTTTTGATAGTAGGAGTCAACACATTAAATTTTTTTATTGAAAAGAAAGAACATGGTATCAAGAATAATAGAATGAAAAATGTTGGCTTTTCCAAAATGAATTCAACGGCTCTTTTAACACTTTTTTTTTTCTTCCTCCCCTTATACTTCACCTTTTTCCAAGTGGTCTCGCGACTTCTCGGTTATGTCGGATAGGTGGTGTGTACTTACAAGGTGCTCCAATAATAAAGTCAGAATCAATTCTAATTATGTGATTAGTCCTCTAAAAAAAATATTCTGCCTACCTGTTAATCAAGTCACATATTTATATAGTAAATTATTAAGCCTTAATAATGTTATTGGGCTTTTACTATTTATATTTATATATTTATTGAGTTCACTCCTTATATTTTGAGTATAATATTTGACCATCAAATTTACATAGTGTTAATGACATATAGGATTTGATGCTTTCTTGTTTTGTAATCAGAATTCCATTAAATAAAGTAGTTAGTAGAATGAGAGATCTTTCGGTTTGATGGCCTTTCGATCCCTTGGCCTTATTATTGTTCTTAAAACGGTTCAAAAAAATATTCTCTTAGTATTTTTTTTTATGAGATCATCTTTATGCATTTCAATTCAACCTCCATGACATGTTGCCAAAATTGGTATATGCAGGACATTAAATACAGGATAGGGACAAATAAGTTACCAGTAGTCTTGGCCTAAAATATTTTCTAGCATCCATGCGAAATTTCTCAATTGAAAAAATGGTGCAAACTTAAAATAATACGGATAATGATATATTAACAACTCACATTTTTTATATAATTATATTACAACTCTCAATATTATTATTTTAATATTTTTTATATTATTTAATTTTAAACATATCTTTTATTGTATATATTTATTTCTAAATTCATAATTGTATACAACTTGTCAAAAGTATCATTTGTATAATTACATGTCTCAAAAACAGATTGAATGAGTAATCCCGCGTCAAATAAATGTTAAAAGCTAAACTCAATTAGATCATACATCCTTCAACTGACTTTACTTAAATATATGTAATGAAAAATGTATAAAACACCAAACCAACTTATACAAGCATGTACCAAAAAAATTGAATGCATGGATAACTTTTAATTCGTTCCTGAAAAGAGGGAAAAAAGAGAGATAGAGAGAGAACAGCTTGGTGAAATTAACTCGTTGTAGACAAAACTCTTGAGTCTTGACCAATTCGAGGACAACGGCTAAAGAAGGAATCCTAAGGGCATATTATCTTACGTTACAGAGTAAGTCAAATGCACCTATATTTATATATCTATGATTTTAAAGAGTGGGTATTAGTATAATATTAGTGTTATAGTTTGTTCAAGCAAACTTAAAGTCAAAAGTTGGGTTAGCCGGCCAAAGTCGTTCGGCCGGCACTAATTGTACGTGCCATTTGAGAGGACCAAAACGACTGTTCTATACTTTAAAAGAGAAAAATTTGGTTGGACACAAGCTCCTTAACTTGTTCTTCATTTCGTCCCATCACACTGTGCCAATTATGGGATCCTCATTCAGTTGCTGTGTCTCAGAGAGGGTCGACGAAGTGTATGTAACATTACGTTTCTCCATTGCTGTTTTTGTGATTTTCATTGTTAATAATGTAAATTAATTATTAACTCTCATAGTGGTGTTGGCATCACCATCAATCTTACTAATTAGCCATCAAAATTGTGCGTCTAATTTTGTATAGGTCCACATCATTTGGCGTAGTTAACAATTCATGGAGAATATTCACGTACAAGGAATTGCATGCGGCTACCAACGGATTCAGCGATGATAACAAGCTTGGAGAAGGTGGTTTTGGAAGTGTGTACTGGGGAAGAACCAGTGATGGTCTTCAGGTAAAAATAGAAATAGTAGGCATAGACCGAAATTGAGTTTGAATAATGTCTTAATGATGGGTAGCTCTTGATGGCAGATAGCGGTGAAGAAACTGAAAGCAATGAACTCAAAGGCGGAGATGGAATTTGCTGTAGAAGTTGAAGTTCTTGGAAGGGTTAGGCACAAAAACTTGCTGGGTCTTAGGGGCTATTGTGTTGGGGATGATCAACGGCTCATAGTGTATGATTACATGCCAAATCTCAGCCTGATTTCTCATCTCCATGGCCAGTTTGCTGTTGAAGTTGAACTCAACTGGCAAAGGAGAATGAACATTGCAATTGGTTCTGCAGAAGGCCTTCTGTAAGTTTCAGCCACACTCATTCAACAACAAATTAGCTTCTATTTAATAATACATGTATTAATTTTGATAGAATCGTGTAAAATTGGATGTTGATGGTAGGTACTTGCACCGTGAGGTCACACCCCACATCATCCACAGGGACGTAAAAGCAAGTAACGTGCTTCTGAATTCAGAGTTTGAGCCTCTAGTTGCGGATTTTGGGTTTGCAAAACTAATCCCAGAAGGGGTTAGTCATATGACTACCCGTGTGAAGGGTACGTTGGGATACTTGGCACCTGAATATGCGATGTGGGGTAAGGTCTCGGAAAGTTGTGATGTCTATAGCTTTGGAATTTTGCTCTTGGAACTTATAAGTGGAAGAAAGCCCATAGAGAAGCTCCCTGGTGGGCTTAAGAGAACAATAACTGAGTGGGCCGAGCCTCTAATAAGCAGAGGAAAGTTCAGGGAGCTGGTTGATCCAAAACTGAGAGGGAACTTTGATGAAAAGCAATTGAAACAAGCAATCAATGTGGCTGCTCTTTGCGTGCAGAGTGAGCCCGAGAAACGACCCAACATGAAGCAAGTGGTTAACCTTCTTAAAGGGTATGAATCTGAAGAGAAGAAAGTGAGTGTGACGAGGATAGACAGTATCAAGTATAATGAAGAACTATTGGCACTTGATCAGCCTAGTGATGAAGAACCTGATGATGCAAGCGCTAGTTATGGTGTTTTCAGCGCCATTGAAGTCCAAAACATGAAGGATCCATATAAGCCCGGTTATTACAAGAACATCGCCTAAAACCTTTATATATAATATGTCTGTAATGAACTTCTTTTTTAAGCCTTTTTATCTATCACCAATATAATCCTATCATCCTATTCTTTTAAGTCTAATCTTCATTTACAGATCTTTGCATCAATTTAATTTTCCTCAATCTCCCTGCCGATACTCGGGACAAAACCACATCAAAGATATGTTAACGATTCAATTCAAAAGGTTTAGAAACTATTGTAATTGTGGTATTCTATCAATTAGATCATTCATTCATTCTCATTCTTTCAATTATAGTATAATTTTCTAATAATAAATATTTATTGTGTGCAACATCAACTAAATACTAATCAAATATAAAAATAAAATATTTCATAACTAAACAATACATGCATAATAAAATGTAAATATATTTACAATTTTAAACATAAAATATATACTCTGAACATTTAATTTACAATACATATACAATAACATACATCAATTATAAATTAATTTTCCATTCAAATTAGCGTCTTCTGTTAAGGTGTGAGAAATTGAATAAATTTGCCTCAATTCTTCTAGAAAGACAGTATCCAAAACATTCACAAATATTAACACTTGATTCAAAGATCATAATCTACAAATTCACAATAATGAGTTAGTAGCTCATAATACTTATTATACTAAGTAACAATACATGAATTATCACTGGTTTCTCACTCTAATATTCATTTAAGTTATTTGAATATTAGTGAAACTTCAATATTTTCTATCATTGATGACTTTTCACTACTCAATACACACCACATATCTAAAATTTAGTCTGATTACCATCCAAAATAACTTCTTTTTAAGTCCACCACCTCATTCATCTCATTTAAATTTCATTATAATCACAGTTTTTTACCTTCATAAAATTCATTAAGATAAATATAACACAACTCGTATTTTCATTATCACCTCCTCATGAAGTTGCAATATGAAGGGATATCACTTGAGCTATATTACTTGAAAGACGAAATTAACATGAACTTTCACTTGCTCAATTTGTGCTTCATTTTTTAAGTAATATACTTTGTCACTAGCTTGAGCATTATACATTAGAGAGTTTTCTCCTACTCTTATTACTTTAAGCTACTAGAATTTTAGAGGAAAGATACGATACAACATCTATCTCACTAAAAAAACTACTTTTGAGCGTTTAGAGTTAAGCATCATTGTTTAAATTACCATTTGAATGCTTTATAAAATGTATTTTATATTAAATGTCACACTAAATGATCAACATTGATGTGTTTGGTTAAAAAAAATAAAAAATAAAAATTAATGGAGAGATGATAGGAAATATAATGTTAAGTTTCACTTTTTTTTTTTTTAATTATATTTTTCCTTTTTTCCCACCAAAACATATTAAGGAAATAATAATTATCAAATTATATGCAATTATTGTATGCAATATTGTACGATATTATACCCAATTATATGCAATTAATTTAATAATGATAGAATCTCATGATTAGTATCCCTACCTAATTAGATTGTAATTTGGAGAGAGAAACTCCCTTTATATTTCATATACATGAAGTGATGTAACATACACATAAGAGAATAAGAAACATCTCTTCTTCTTACCATTTTTTATCATTTTCTTATCTGGTATCAGAGCCTCAAATGAATGTGCTGGAAATTCCAGCTATATGAGATCTGTGATGACAATAGCATTTGAATTTGCATTTGAAAGCCATATGCAAGAGCATGTAGCATCTATGGCTCGCCAATATGTTCGAAGCATTATATCATCAGTCCAAAAGGTAGCATTAACACTTTCTCCTTCTCATTTGAGTTCACATGCAAGGCCTTCAGGTCACCATTGGGCACTTCTGAAGCACAAACCCTTGCTCATTGGATCTGCAACAGTTACAGGTGCTACTTGGGTGTGGAGTTACTCAAATCTAACAACAAGGGGAATGAATCTTTGCTGAAGTCCTTGTGGCATCACTCAAATGCAATATTGTGCTGCACTCTGAAGGGGTTTCAACGAGGCATTCAATGGGTTCACTAATGAGGGATGGACAACAATTGGCAATGATGGTGTAGATGATGTTACTATTCTAGTGAATTCATCCCCTGACAAATTAATGGGTCTGAATCTCCCCTTTACCAACGGATTTCCTTCTGTCAGTAATGCAGTGCTATGTGCCAAAGCATCCATGCTATTACAGAATGTGCCCCCTGCCATTCTCCTAAGGTTCCTGCGGGAGCATAGATCTGAATGGGCATACAACAATATGGATGCTTACACAGATCAATAAGTTTTTTGGGGTACCTTGGACATAAGGCATGTAGCCCAGCTCTTTCCATAAAGAAACCAAAAGCTTGAACTACCAAGGGACAACATCAGCACTTTCCTGTTTGGTCTTTTGGTCTCTTGGTTGCATTGGAGACTGTCATGTACTCAGGGATAATGAGTTGGGTGTATACATTCGTATACATTACTCTGGCAAGGAAGTACAACTTGGACTATGGCCCTATTGGTAGATAACATATCTCTAAATCTGTAACAGTAGACTGGAAAATATATGCAGATTGTTTTTCATCTATGGTAATAGTATAGCGGATGGGGAATGTGGCTCGCCAAAGGGAAACATGTTGTAGTTGTGTTTATGGCCTCCTGATGGTCTGACCAAGGGGTTGGTTGAAAAAGAACGGTTACCTATGGAGCAACATGGAGCAACATGAAAGACTCTACATTATAGCAGTAAGAAACAACAATTGTTAGCTAACTTGATTTGTAGTTTTTTGCAGGTATAGTTTTATCCAAATGTGCAAGGAAGTAGAATGATAGTTGATGGTGTAACGACCCCTATTTCAACTGCCAAGGATCAAATAATTCTGGAGATGTATTTAAGTTGTTACCACGTGCGTTGAGGAGGGTGCAAACATCTAGTAGGTGGAGTTAGCTATGGTGAACACGTAAGAAGATGCTTGGTTGGGACGGATGAAGGAAAGGTCACTGGGTTGTGCTACGTTGTTGTGCACAACCTTTGAGGGGATTGTGATCATGCTGTATCAATTCCCCTCAATTTTTGAACGGTTTGCCCTACACATGAACTCAGCAGGTTTTTCATTGAACTTTAGCCATGTTAGCCTGAGGCCCAGTAGCAAGGTTTCCCTATCCTTTTGTTTAAGTGTTGGGTTTGGGGGGGAATTACCTGTACAACTTCGTTTAGCCTTCCGGTCTGTTGCTGAACTTCTATACTAGGTAAGGATCTCTAAAAGGGTTGGGACACCCCTTAAGTGTCCCTTCTTAATTTTATTAATTCATTGCTGTTAAAAAAAATGGATGCTTACACAGCTGCTGCTATTAAAGTTGGTCCTTGCAGCTTATCAGGATCTCGTATTGGAAATTATGGAGGTCAAGTTATACTCCCTCTAGCACACACAATTGAGCATGAAGAGTGTTTGGAAGTCATTAAATTGGAAGGAGTTGTGTTAAGAAGTGGGCTTTAAGCCTAACTCAACCCCATAAAACCGGCTCAATAAGGCGAGGTTTGCACCCACTTATATACTATGAAAGGCTCTAATCTCTAGTCGATGTGGGATCTCCAACACACCCCCCTCACGCCGAGGCTACCAACTCGTGCGTGAAGATATATGTTATGGGTGGTCCGATAACGGCTCGATAGCGGGTGACCTGCTAAACCCAACAAATACTCGCTAGGATAGTCTCGAAATGGCTCTAATACCATGTTAAGAAGTGGGTTTTAAGTCTAACTCAACCCCATAAAACCGGCTCAATGAGGTGAGGTTTGTACCCACTTCTATACTATGAAAGGCTCTAATCTCTAGTCGATGTGGGATCTCCAACAAGTTGCTCATTCTCTTGAAGACACGATAATGCCCAGAGAAATGTTTCTCTTACAACTCTGCAGTGGAATGGATGAGAATGTTGTGGGCACCTGTGCTGAACTTATATCTGCTCCAATTGATGCTTCTTTTGCTGATGATGCCCCCCTTCTACCTTCCGGATTTCGCATTATTCCTCTTGAATCTGGAAAGGAAGCTTCCAACCTCAATCACACCCTTGACCTTGACACCGTTACTCGTTGGGCAAAAACCCATCTGATGCAAATGAGTCTATAAAATAAAGTACAACTCAGATGGTAGCGTCGACAGATATAAGGCGTGCCTTGTCGCAAAGGGGTACACTCAGATTGAAGGTGTTGACTATTCTGAAACTTTTTCACCAACAACAAAATTAACAACTTTGAGGTGATGTGCAAAATGTCTTCTTACATGGCACATTGCAGGAAATTATTTACATGGACTTGCCACCCGGGCATCATCGACAGGGGAAGAACATTGTATGTCGACTTAACAAATCCTTTTATGGTCTCAAACAAGCATCTCAAACATGGTTTTCAACATTTTCTCATGTGATTAAATCTGTAGGATTTCAACAGTCCAAGACAGATTACTCTCTATTCACAAGACAGAATAAATCATCATTTACTGCCCCTTTTGATTTATGTTGATGATATTCTTTTGACAGGAAATGATTTGTCAGAAATTCAGCGTGTTAAAGATTGTCTATTACAACAATTTCGCATTAAAGATCTTGGAGACCTAAAATATTTTCTAGGGATTGAATTTTCCCGTTCCAAAGCTGGTATTTACATGTCCTAAAGAAAATATGCGCTTGATATTTTGCAGG
>Ga0123342_1003833_pt1 | contig 23653 bp, 12 predicted proteins | sample Turbeawhitnodule_FD_89960 | JGI IMG/M metagenome (GOLD analysis project Ga0123342, IMG submission 89960) | Root nodule microbial communities of legume samples collected from Mexico - Turtle bean Mexico white nodule | ecosystem: Host-associated > Plants > Roots > Nodule | place: Mexico: Nepantla... | reverse complement strand
CCATTGAAAAACACTACTTACTGGTTGATTTGATTTCGTGGTTCTTGAAACAAAATTACGACTAATATTTTGAATAAGAAAATAGAAAACGAAAAAGATATTTGATGGGTTTATAAAGCCTTCGGTTTAGATTTAAATTTAAAAATATTTCAAAATTTTAAAATTCAAAATTTCGAAATTTGAAAATTTTGAAATATGAAAATTACGAAATTTTAAAATTTAAAATTTTTGAAAATTTAAGAATTTTTAAAATTAAAATTTTAATTTTTTTTGAAGTGTTTTACTTTAGGGTTTGAAATTTTGAAAAATTGAAATTTTTGAAATTTAAAAATTTCGCAAATTTAAAATTTAAAATTTTGAAAAGTTTCAAATTTAAAGAGTTTGAAAAAATTTGAAACCTGAAGGATTTTACACAGTGACAGCAGTTTCTAAATGGAATTCTTGTAATTGAAAACCAACTACCATTATGAATCCACTCTACCACAATTTTACACCGGTGGCCCATCGAACAACTCTCTCCTTGCCTATGTTTGCGGTGAGTCAATCAAAATCGTCGACTTCGTTACTACCGTCATCCGTTCCACACTCGATGTTGAGTCGGAATCCATTACCGCCATGGCATAATTGCAGCGGTACGTTCTTTCCCTTTCAATGTTTTATTAAAAAAAATTTACGATTTTTTTAATAGTTATATTCGTGTGTTTTATGTATTAGCACAATAATAAGAATAATATTATTATCAATAAATAAAACATAAAACATAAAAAATAAAAAATTAAATTAAATTCATACATTGCAATTTCATCTTCTATTTTATAATTGAAAGACAACACTTACTGGTTGGGTTCGTGGTCGTGTAACGTAAGAATGACTTCTCATATTTTGAATATGAATTTGAATATGAAGACGAAAAGATCGTTTGATGGGAGAAAATAATGGGAGAAAATGATGGGAGAAAACCTGGCTTCGAATCCCATTCACTGCTAATTTTATTTTATGGTGCCAATATTTACATACGGATTATATCCGTATGTAAACTTTACATATGGATTTTAGTTCCCGCTCCATGGCGCCAAAAATTACATACGGATTTTGATCCGTATGTAATAATCTGTATGTAATTCGCGTTTTTCTTATAGTGCTTGTACTTTAAATGTGGTTTGAGTTGTTCCTTCTTTTAGTCTCAATGTGAACGTTGATATTTCAATATTGTGAACTTGAATATCTTCAATAATTTTCTTCACTATAATTTATTTTTCATCATCTTCTTCTCATAAGACACTGATTATGATAACTTATGCTTTGATTAGGTTCTACACATCTTTGAGCATGTGAAACAATTTGAATTGTTTCCTTTTTTTTTTATCTTTGATATGAACCTTAACCCTTCATAACTTTCGTGACTTAATCTTCAATTAAATAAGTCACATTGATATCACCTTAAATGTAGTAGACACTTGATATGGAAACATTTGCTTTGACAATATCTATGCATCCTTTCCATCTGATATATGCATACATGCATTCTTTTTAAAAACTTGGTGTGGTTTTGAACATTGAAAGTATATCTTGAATGTGCTTTGATTCTCGTTCTCCACTTCAACTATGTTCCTTTAAACGTTAAGAATAGAAAATTTTGTCATGTGTTTTTAATGCTTCTTTCTCACTTGATTTTTTCTTTGAGGATTCAATCATTTGTACAAATTTCGCTCCGCAATAACTTCAATTTTCCCGTTAAATGCTCTTTTAGGAATCTTCTGATCTTGATCTTCTCAATGCATCTTGAATATATTTGAATTTGAAATGTTTCTCTAATGACTCAAATATATCTGTTAAAGCTTTTCTCCAACTCAGTATTTCATGTGTCCTCTTTTCGTATGCGTTCAGACACTCAATTAGGAATGTGAATTCCTCTCATAATGTTATATGTCAAACACTACTTTAGGTAACTTGAACTTTTATTCTTGTTGCATCTTGATTACGTTGTAGCTCTTGAAATCATTCATTTGAATGTATATTATCTTCTCACAAAGTCCATTGCTACGCTTGATCACTTTATTCAACAATCTTGCTAGGTTGAATCTCCAGTCTTCCTTTAAATGCTCTTAAAGGAAACATCAAATCTTCACAATCAGCTTTACGACTTGATTGATTGGCAATTTCCTTGTTATGCTTTCTTCATTTTCTCTTCATTAGTGTAACTTATGATTAACGCTTGATGAATTTGGCTAACATGATTGCATAAATCACTCTACTTAACTTGATCATTTCGCCTTCAGAAGCTTTAAATGAAAAATCTTGATATAATCCCTTGTTGTGTTTTTTATTGTGTTTTTTATTGAGAGTTATATTCATGTGAATATATTATGCATCAAATATTCATTTAATTGCTTAAATATAGAATTGAACTATTATATTTACATTTTCAACAATTATATATTAATTCTAATTCTAAGAATCATACTTTAAACTCTTTCTTAATCTGTAATTAAAATATTTGTTGTCAATTAATACAAATTAAAACATTTAAACAAATTTGAAAAACATTTTATTTATATTCAATCATATATGTTTTTTGAAACTATTTTTGAACCAACATTAATAAATGTAAAATAATTCTATATCATAGAATATTAACTTGAGTCTTAGAAATGTCGTTGTTTCTAAAGTACATTTTAAACACAAATATTATCAATTTTGCGTTATCTTAATTTATCTTTAGAATCTGATTTGAAAAATAATTTATGTTGTAATTTTGTTCATTAAAAAAGTTCAAAGATTAGTTCACACAATATAAGAAAGAGGTTCTAAATAATATGAAGGTCAATGATAAACATTCCCTTATGTCTTAGATCATCTGACATGTGTAGGCTTTGCCAGACGCTTTGCATAGATCGTTTGGTGTATGTGTCTTCTCTTTGTAAATGTGTTTTATCATGAGCCTTGTGACATTTGATTGTTAATATCATTGCACACACGGTTTCACATGGTCTTCTAACAAGTTCTTGTGCTAATAGACCTTTAAATGTCTTTCTAATAACTATTGCACATTTAATAACTTGTTTATAATACTTAACACATCTTATAGTGTTTGTTATCATCGAAACACATAGACATTCATATCATGAGATCGTTTGATGGGTATTAGACTGTCTACTGACTTAATAATCTCTCCCTTTTTTATGATGACAAAAACTATAAGTTTAAATAACTCATAAAAGTATTAACAAACATATTATAGATATTTTACACAACATATAAACATTTTGAGTTTATATATATATCACGTAAAAGCACATTATAGAACCATATCAACAGAAGCAAACAAAGCACAAGTAATTTGTATGTGAATGTGTCGGTATTCAAGTTGATATAAGAAATTTCTCTCCAAATTCTCAAACACTATTTTCAAAACTTATCTATTGTCTCCCCTTTTTGACATCATCAAAAAGAGTTCATAGAAAGAAATTACCATTGTTGCGAAAGAGGATTGAATTAACTTTACTAATCAAGAGTTAACTCCATTAAACATGATTAATACATCTTAACCCTTTGAAATTAGGGAAAGCACATGAGTAACTCCTTAAAATTAGGGAAATGTAATGATTACATGTGAAAAACAATGATGATTTGGAAAGGGAAACACATGTGGCGCCTTAAGAGGAGTTCCAATGGACACTAAATATTTTTGAAAGCTTCAAGAGTCAAGTGGAAGAGTTTAACTAATCCATGTGCACATGAAAGTGACATGGATAGTTTAGAAGCTCCAAAAGACATTCCTAACTCTCATGCAATTCGTCCAAGTTCTCTCAAGTGTTAACCATCAAGTTCTAGCCTCTCTCAAGTTTCCTTAAAAACTAAGAACTACTCATGAACAATCCTCTAATATCTTTTTTCAAAGTCTTGAGTCCTCCTCTAGTTAGTATCCTTTGGAATCTCCCTCTTATTTCTTCTTTATTTTTCTTTGTCGTGTTTTTTGTTTTTATTCCATTAATCTCATTTTCTCTTTCTTCAACCAACTCTTCTTCATCTTCATTTACATCACTCGAGATTGGGCTTAACCGAGCTTAACCTACCTTAGGTTTGACTTGACAGAACATATCTCTGATCTAGTTTAACTTAACTTCATTTTGACATGATATGGTGTAACTAGCCTCTGGCTTGATTAATCCAACCTTATATAACTTGGGTCTAACCCAATTTAATCGTAAACCCAACCCTACATACCTTAAGTTACCCGACTTAAGCTTTTATAATTTAAACTAAATTAGACTCACTTCAATTTTGAGTTATCAAAATTCAATAATCCAAATTCAATTAAATGAACCATATGTAAAATTTAAAGATATAAATTTGAAATAAATATACTATTGTATGCTTAAAATAATACAAATTTTATTTAAAATAAATAGACTACTGTATAGTTAAAATAATAAAAATTTAAATAATTATAAATTAATTTAAATATTTAATTTTTTTATAATTCACATCAGTAGGATATATTTTACGTCAAACGAAAAATATCTCTAAGAATCTCTCTATTAAAATAATAAGAAATAAAAAAAAAGTTTCAAAATACACAGCCTTGGTAATTAGTTCAAGGGCATGTCCCACTCCTGCTGGTTTATCAACAGGACGTCTCATACAGGTCACCAACCACTTGTATGACATTGATCGGTAAAGGATAAGTATGAGTTTTAATGTACACATAAAAATATCCACTAAAAAGAACAAAAAAACTAGTAAAGGATAAGTATGAGTTTTAATGTACACATAAAAATATCTACTAAAAAGAAAAAAAAAAGTATATACCGAGAATAATGCTTTAAAAAGGTATCAAAACAATATTAATTAAAAAAAATATTTGTAAAGGAGTATACAGTAAGAAAATCTAAAATGCTATGACCAATGGTAAAATACACAAAACTGCACTTCTAGTTTCTAAAAAGTGAATTCGAGAATCTAAACCACACAACAAAGTGCAGATACGCAATCGCTTTCTCTAGCCCGAAACGACGACGTCTTGATTGGAATTCGTGGAGACGGACTTCAACGGAGGAGCCCCGGCATAACGGGTGGAGAAATTCCGTAACCCGTCGTAACCTTCATCGTCGAAATCCCCGCTATGCCCATCGTCGAAGTTCAAGGCGTAACTAAAGGGGTCGTACTGGTATTTCCCCGGCGCGTGGCGCGAACCACCACGGCTCCGATTGAACCGTCGGATGAAGTTCTTCCACCGGGGACCCGCCGCGAGCTCTGACCACTCGCGCACCTTCATGAAGGCAGTGGCACCGGGAGACCACCATCGCCGGCCAGCAGGGCTCCCGGTCGCCGGTTGCACCTCGGAGTGCGAATCAGACAACGACGGCGACGTGACACGCTCCCACCACGCGAATCCGACGCTGGCTGATCGGCCCCGGGAACCGAAACAGCAGGTGAAGCAGAAGCTGCAGCGCGCGTTGGCTAAGAGAGAGTTTGACTTCTCATCCCCGCTGCCCGTTGAATCATGGTCTGTGAGCTGCGAATTGGACATGACAGTACCGGTTGTTTCTCTCTTTCAGTTACAGTGTGTGATACCAATGCAACAGAAGAGTGTCTAATTAATATACTACAAAATGGATTAACCACAATCAGTGACTTAGTCAGCGCCCACAATAAAAGTGTGGCTTCACAACGTTAGTTTTATAAATGCTGCTTCTTTATGGTTTTGTTTGGGCAGGGTATTTTCGTAATTGGGTAAGAAAAGGGTGTGGGAGCCGTTGAAGTTGAAGACATTTTATGCAACGTTGACAGCATATGATGAGCTGGATCGTATATTATTATTAGGTGTCAGAGTTCGGTCTCATTCTCATACATATCCACTTCACAGCTGGATCCATAATTATTACATTATTTATATAACTTTTTATTTTTGTTTTCTATTATTAATAGAAGTACTGCTAAATTTATAAAAAATAATTATAAATTAATCGTTAATAAAATCAGGAAATATTTCATACTGATAATAAATGATTACTTAACAATGATTTATAAAATTGTTAGATAAAAAGAAATATATTTAACAAAATCTATAAATTTCGATTAATAATAGTGTGTTTGAGAGAATATGTTGTCGTTATTTTTTAATTGTATAATTTAATTTTATAGAATTGTTTTTATTTTAAATAGCTGTATAGATGTTGAATACTATGTCTGTCTGTTGTGCGGGAGAATCCTAAGAGAAGTGAAATGACTGAACACGAGTCAACCGACATCCAATAATTTATTTCACTGACTAATTTATCTATAACAGATCATGTGATAAAAAGATTACAAAGCTGGAATATTTTTCATTATTTCATAATATATATTTCATAATATATATATATATATATATATATATATATATATTTCATAGATAGGGTAAATTGTTTGGTGAATTTTATTTTCGTTCGCTGTAAAATGTTTGTATTAGCAATTTCTGCAATGAAAAATAAATTAGGTGATGAAATAAAATAAATGAATAAGCAAATATAAATTATAAATCCTGTTTGTTTATACTGATAATTTTAATTGTATAGGGTTTATTGTATAGAAGAACATTAACCCCTAAACAATTTCAATAAAATAGATAGATTATGGGAGATGAAATTTACCAAACAATTATAAATAACTAGAAAATACTGAATAGAAAAGTTGTAAATAAAGTGAATAATACACGTCTCATCTTCACTCGGAGGAAGAAAACCATATTTTCTTTAATATCTTTATTAGAGTAGTTCTCATATTAATCAATGTGTAATTTCACATTATTAAATTACATTTAGGTCTGAAACCTAAAATTTATTTAACATGTCACATTATATAATTAATTTATATAATTAATTTATATAATTTTCTAACATTTTACATTTAGGTCTGAAACTTAAAATTTATTTAACATGTCACATTATATAATTAATTTATATAATTTTCCAATATTTTTTCATTTGATTTATAAACTTCATGATTTAATAATTACATGAATCATAAAGTGCATTAAAAAGGTCTTAGATCAATTTATCCTATCATGAATTAAAATTAAGTATGCAAAAATAATAAGAGTCATGACGGTTACAACATAACATAAATTTTAGAAAAATGTATATTAATGAGCTTAGAGTGTCAAAAACCATTCACAACAACATTCAACATACACTAGTAGACATAATATTCTCAACATGGCTAGTAAATGTTTTGGGCGATAACCCTTTTGTGGTGCCCTAACAGCTACCAAGTCCCTGCAGCTTCCTCATCTGTAAAATTCGTCCTTAAATCAATGTAGCCTCGAACCTCCACTTGGTCCCATGCAAAACCAACTAAGCATCCGTCGTGCGACCTCATCTGATTGGGAGATAGCCGCAAGTTGAAAACATGGACCAGAACAGCACATCAGCCAAGCTCCCTTGGTAAATGAGAGCCCGATGCACCTTTCTCCCTACCATAACATCGGATATCACTACCGGGTCGTTGTCGTGAGGGACCACACCTACCAAGTCTGTCTTCGTGAAAAAGAGATATGGATCTGGCGTGTCATCGTGACATCTTGCCTCCAGTGACATCACTGCCCTTGCGTATCTTTTGTGTTTAGTAGCCATGCTACTTCCTCTAGAAAACCCACCCGAGATCGTATTTAACTAGGCGTGCACGGGGGCCTCATGCGCTTGGTCCCTTAGAACAACTTCCTCCTATGGTTCTCCTTGGTTGGCTTCGAGATATTCTTTCAAGAAACAGTCCTTCAAAAGCTCGGCCAACTTGTAGCCTAAAGCCATGCACTGCTCAATACCATGCCCGAATCTCTTGTGGAATTTGCACCAAATATCTTCTCTTCCTCCCAAATTTCTATAAGCTTTTTAGGGGAATCTCAACTTTTCAGCCACTACTGGTATACTTATCAGTTCCTTGTACGATATGCAGAACTTGGGACAGACTTCCTCCTCTTTGCCTTTTTCCTTGAATTCCCCTTTCCTGTAAGGGTGATGTTTGGCTTTTGTCTTCTTCCTAACTGAGGTCTCATTAACACTCATAGGCTGAGAAGCTTTGCTGACTTCCTTTGGCTTAGTCAACCAAGAATGTGAACCGTTGTTTCTAGCTGCTACTCCTTCTTCGCCATTAATGTGGGCGACTGCTCTTCATTTGATTTTGGAGAAAGATTCTGCAGGGCTTCTGATTCCTTTATCGCAGAATGGTCCTGAAGCGTCCCTTTGCTCAAAGGCGGACACCATGACGTTCTCATCATGAGTTCGGAGTTTCACAGTGAGAGCCCAAAATCGGTTTAAATTATCCTTCAATGTCTCCCTTTCCCTCTGGCGCACATTGAAGAGATCATATAAGACTGGGTGCTTGACCCGGTTGGCATAAAACTGCTCTCGAAACAATTTGGCGAACTGTGCAAAAGAGGTGATATGGCCATCCGGGAGTCCACTGAACCACTGTATTTTCGTACCCATGAAGGTGCCCATGAACATCTTGCACCATACTGCATCTGGCCCACCCAAGATAATCATCTGGGCATTAAACGCAGTGTGGTGACATTCAGGGTCTTCTACCATTGTGAAAGTAATCTTGAGTGCCACATAGTGTGCGGGCACTGGCTCATCCATAATAGCCTGCGAGAATGGCTTGAGGCAACCTCTCTCTGGCGGATTTGACTCCGTTCTCTCAGGATACGTCGGTCTCTACGCAAATCCTCATTGGTTTTGCATAACTCCTATCGTAATCTCTCATGCTCCTGTCTGGACTGCTCGTTGGCTTCTTGGAGATTCATGATGGTCTCCATAAGCTGCTGCAATGTGGGACCCTCACCTCCTTCTTGTCCCAATGGCACTTGCCTCGTATTACATCGTCTCAACTGTTTTCACTGTAAAAAAAATGTGGACCTTCTATATTAAAAATGACGAACTTGTTCCTCATCTCCGTTTGTAAACTCGAACTAGAATGTGGATGGGATCAAGTTTTAGCAGGCCCCACAGTGGGCACCAAATGTTCTTGGCAGTTGATGATTGACTTCAGGTTGAATAACCCCTTTTGTATCTACCTTTTATGGAACTGATTCCATGTCCCCTTGTCGTACTAGAATATGGCTTCGTTGAGACAGAGGACGCCTACATGTTGATTACACTCTGACGATCAAGTCAGCTAAGACTCACCGAAAGTAACCAGTTAAGAAAGTATATAAAAACAGCGTATCTTTACCTGGAGACTTACTCTCCTTTTATTGTCGCACATGCAACATGCAACCATTCTCCCTGGGGATAAGAAAATCTTAACTGAAAATATACTAAGTACGTTAATCTTTTATCTGTAATAGTGCCACGGGCACCAATGATCTTCAAGTGTCATCCGCAGACCTACTTTTTGTTACCAATGCATCTCCTACTTTACTAGGGTTAACAACAACTAGCCACGTGTAACAGATATGCAACACAAATATGCAACATAAAATATTGCCACATACTCACAACAAACATGTAAAATAACAATAATATTACATTCACCGTCCCAAACATATCTATAAGTAGGTGTATTTATAAATTACTTTGCATAACAATCCTACCGCGCACTTTGGGTCTTTCCTGAAAAGGGACCATCTGCAGTCTCATCTAGGTCCAACAACCAAGTTGACCTTACACAACACAAAATAACCGAGCACAAAAATACTTGGTCAGTAATGAGATTAATTTATTATATATATTTATTATTTTATATTTAATATATATTATAATTTGTAATGAGATTAATTTATCATATATATTTTTTATGTTAGTTATGTTTCGATTAATATAAATTTTTTAATAAATATAAAACTTGTGATAATATTTTAAGAAATTACATACACACGTAATATATATTATGATAAAATTAAAAAATATATATACACATAATGCCTGTCTTTTTGCTAGTTTAGTATAAAAGGAGAGTGAGATAAAATGTGTATACAAAATGAGAAAATAACTGAAACAAAATAAAGTATATGATAAGCAAGTATAATTTTATATTTAAATCCTTACAACACCTTTCTCTTTTTTTCTTTCTAAAATAAGAAGAAAAAAGTGAGGTGGAACAAAAAAATAAACCTTTTAATCTTTTCCTTTCATTTTTTCTTCTTCCTTCTTTTCTTTTTCACCTAAACCATATTCACTGAATCCAAGTTTCGAAATTTCAATGCATGTTTAAAAGGAGGCATTTAATAAAAAATTAATCAAGTATGAAAATAATGTTGCATGGGATTCAGGGACCCATTTCTCCGAAACAAAAAATATTAGATTCTGAATGACATTAATGTATACATAAACCCATCAAATATACAACCAATGAATTCCTGGGAAGAATACCTAGATTCTGTATCTATGAACATATTCAGTATCCTTTCAGTGCTACAGGTACACCCTTTTGTCCCCACCTACCAATCAAAAAAATCAATCTCTCTAATTCCCTGTGTTCAATTTCTGAGACCTAAAGCTGCTAGCAACATTTTCTATAATCAAAAGTCAGATTCAAAGTTTTTTCCCTTAAACCATGCTTTTGTACATCATACCAAAAACAACCAATCAAAACTGTTTCTTTCTCCTGTGCGGATGCCTACACAGCTAAAATGTACCTTTACTTTATAGGATATTCTCAAAACATACTTCTCCTTTCTCCAAAGGGGTTTCTGTAGAATATCTTGATTTAGGCACTGAAGCAGCACCAAGACCCTCAAGTAATGACATCACATCCATGGTGTCATCGAGGTAGTATCTAGCCTTGCTTGGTTTTTGTCCAACAGTGCATGCAAAGATTTCGGGTGCTGAGAAGGAGGTAGCACTGTAAGGTTTGGTTAAAATGCTCTCAAACATATCCTCATCAGACCTATCATCACCAATGCACAGTACAAAATCTGGCAATTTACCCTTCTTGGTTAGGGTAGAAAGAACTTCCTGTGCAACTAACCCTTTTGTAATTCCCTGTAATGCATTGCTTAGTCAATATCAGATTTTGAAAAAAATAATAACTTGAGATGAGAAGAGATAAGTATGACCTGAGGCTTGACTTCGATAATATGTTGTCCTTTTTTCACAACAACAGGCTCATTCGCAAGTACATTTTCAAGGTGATCCAGCAGCTCCATGGCTTGCCAAGATCCAAAATCAGGATCTGCATCACAGTAATGCCATACCAAGGCACTGTCTTTGCTCTCTACAGAGGAGCCGTCTGTGGCCTCCATATAAGATCTCATCACAGGTTCAGCAATCCTTTTCCATGCAAAATCCGTATCTGCATGACTCATTTCCCAACTAGCATGCTTATCCCACCTATGGTAAAAGATCAAACAAGAATACCATCACCTTAAAGAACTTGACAGTGACATGATAACCACTGTGCCATAAGGAGCAGAAACACCCATATATAAATAAACATGTACCGCAAGGAGAATTCAAATTTACTCAATACAGAAAAGATCAAACATAAATACCAGTTCTAACAGACAAACCCATGAAAAGCTAAAACACCCACATAAACATGTACTAAAAGGTGAATTCAAATTTTCACAGTACACAACATTATAAGCCAATGCTGTAAGCCCTTGATAAAAGCCACTTTCGTTTTCACTTTTCTTTGTTCTTCTTTTAAGGGGTATATTTAGGTACGGTTGGAAGTCATTTAAGGGAAGTCATTATGATGAATAGTTGAATTTGACATAACCAACTATAAATCACCAACCTTATAAAATAACCATGCTCAGCTGCTATACCAAGATTCTCACACTGATCAAACCATTCACTCAATGAACTTTTTCCCCTGCCACTAACAATAAACACAGTGTTGTTAACATCACTGCAAAGATTATTTAGCACAGATATGACTTCAGGACTGGGGGCTTTCACAATGGATGCTTGAGGTACAACTGTACCGTCATAATCTAAAAAGATTGCTCTGCAACTGCTCCTTTTATATGCAGGGACAATGTGGTCTATGGATAGCCTCCTGAAACTAGGAGACAGAGACAAAATTCTGAAGTTCAGACCAAAGCCAATGCCCCAGCAACAGTTCCTATGGTGATCCTTGCACGAAAACACTAGATCTTGCTCAAAGCTTCTAGCCCAGTAGGCCACATCATGAGAACTAACATATCTGTAGTGCTTCTCATGTCGAAGCTGCTTCTCTCCACCAGGCATTGTGATTGCCAAATTTAGTGCTTCGGCTACTGCGTCAATATCCCATGGGTTCACCCTTATTGCCCCACTAAGAGATGGTGTGCAGCCTATAAACTCAGAAACAACAAGTGCACTTACACGGGGGGAGTCAGAAGCAATTTCTAAGGCTTCATCCATTTTAGCACTTCCCTGCCTACAAACAGTGTACTTGTATGGAACCAAATTCAAACCGTCACGAACTGCATTCACAATGCAACATTCTGCCAAAGCATAATAGGCTGCCTTCTCATAGAAAGGAACATGGCGGTCAATGATGATGATAGGTTCATAACTTTCCAAACCAAACCTTTCATTTATCCTTTTGGAAGTAATGTAAGCCTCCTCCTTTGCATTGTCAACGTCTTTGTCAGCACTACTTGGGGGGTTTAAAATTTGGATCAGTACTATTTCACCTTGCATTTCCGGATATTGCTGCAGGAGTTGTTCTATGGCCAAGAATTTTAAACTGACACCTTTGAATATGTCCATATCATCAACACCAAGAATAATCTTTTTGCCCTTAAATTGTTGGTGGATTTCTCTGACTTTGTTAGAAGAGGAAGGGTGATCTAAGGCAGATTGAAGTCGGCCCATGTGAATCCCAGCAGGCAAAATTTTAATGAATATTGTCCGTCCAGAGTATTCAAGCCCTATGTAACCCCTTTTGGATTCATGTTCCAAGCCTAGCATTCGCCTGCAGCAGGAGAGAAAATGGCGAGCATAATCAAAGGTGTGAAAACCAACTAAATCTGCATTAAGCAGTGCTTTCAAAATTTCACCTCTGACAGGGAGAGTTTTATAAATTTCTGATGAAGGAAATGGACTGTGGAGGAAAAAACCAAGCTTGACTCGACTACAACGCTTACGCAGAAAAGTCGGAAGGACCATAAGATGATAATCATGAACCCATACATAATCATCTTCTGGATTAAGGACCTCCATGACTTTATCTGCAAATATCTTGTTAGCAGAAACATAAGCCTGCCACTGTGATCTATCAAAGCGGCGATTGCCTGGATACATGGGCAACATGTAATGGAATAGAGGCCACAAATGTTGCTTGCAGAATCCATCATGGAATTGTTTGTAGAGTTCTGGAGGAATAAAAGTAGGCAAGCAGTTGAATTCCTCCAGCAACTGAAGGGAAACTTTATCTTGCTCACTTGCATCAACATCAACCTTCAGAGATCCCACATACACAACATCAGCATCAGGAGAGAGACCATCCTTTAACTGCCAAAAAATTGAATCTTCATCATAACTGAAGCACCATCTGCCAGATACTTTGTCCCTTTTCGCATTGAGAGGAAGAGAATTTGATACTATAATTATCTTGCGACGGTGTTCAGATGAGAAAACACCTGAATCATCATCATTACTTTGTTTACCATCTCCATGAGAAATGATTACTGGATCAGTCATAACTCGCGGAAGAGATCTGGGAGTTCGAGAGAAATTCAGCATATCTCCTGATACCAAGTCTAACAAATTCAAGCATGACCTTGCCACCATCTTTACTTTAAAGTTTTTGAAGATATATATATATTAGTGTGATTAAGGAACGGGTATCTACACCTGAAAAGATCTTGAAATCAGCCCAAAGAATGCAGTTACCTGCAAAGATAGAAGAGAAGCAATTATTATCTACATACAATGCACCAGGATAGGACACAGATACATTACACAGTCATACTCCACAAGTTCATCAATTCAGTAATTTTCAGTATGTCACTGCTTTCAGTAGATGCGTTTACACCATGGATTGATTTGAAAGAGTGGAACAAATTTATGTTATTTAGACATGAGACAAACACTTGCAAAGTAATATTTACTATGGTCGAGTAATTGATTGTTGAAATTAGAAATCCAACAAGTGGCAGAATCATTAAATCTTACAAATGTATAAAGTAGCATGTTAGGCACATAGCATACAGTTACAAATTCTTCAAGCATTTTTCAGTAATTAGAAACCATTTAATTTAGTAGAAGAAATCAGTAACAATTTGTACATTACATAAGAAAATAGAAACATCAACTTAATTCTCAGTTACTAATTAGAAGAATCAAGATGACTATGATCTAAAGCCGTGATCACTAGATCTTCAGTAGGTTACTTTTACCAAAAACACGATTAACTTTTTGGCTTTGGTAACGAGGAAACTTCCTGGAAGTTTAACTTTTACATGTTTTTCACATACAGACTACGGTTTCAACAGGACGCAGAAACCAAATACACGCTTTATGTGTTCCATACTAAGAGCTTTGGGTAGGAAGTCCAAACGAAATAACACGGTATCTCTGCCCCCACCAAAATACCACTATATCTTCTAAGGAACTACTGAAAGGAGATTATATATCTCCAAAACAGGCATTATGGCATAAAATCCTAGGCCATCCAAAATCTTGGAATCACCACTTTTTTGGTTATTTGCTGCCCACACTAGGCCTATAATCAGGCATGCCCCTTCCTCTGATTCTGGGATGAAATATTAAGATCATGACCTTCTCAATTACAAATTTTCTGTTAAACCTTAACATAAAATAAATTGAATTCTCTGTTTCAAGAAAAAAGAAGAAAATCACAGATATAAAAAGTGGGTCCAACACTAGACTTTCAGCAGATTTAGCCAAAAATCCATAATCATCAGAGCAAAACTAAAAGCTATAAAAGATTTAATTGCATATAAGATAAACCACACATTTACCTTAATTTATCTCTGACTCAGGCAATTAATCTCATGAAGGTCTCTTCGAATCCGAACTTTGGTCACCCAAATCTACACAAGCACATTCAAATTTACTCAGAAACACAGAACAACAAACCTAAAAACAAGAGATTACTCATAATAAAAAAACATAAAAAAACCTTGACAAGTATATCTAGATTGGATTTTCACTCAAGAACATCACTTCTCAATCTCACTTTGCCTCTCATATGAAGCCTGTGAACCAGAAGGCATTTAACTCGAGGTCGGCTAGGTACAACACTTCTAACCAGGTCACAATTTGTTCCCTTCCATTCAAATATATATCAATCACTCTCGGGCAAAACCCTCTATTACTTCTCTCAATTAGGAAAGGAAATAAATCCACCCAATTGCTCTAAAATGGAAATAAAAGTGTGTCATTGCCAAATAAATCAGACAGGAAAGGACAGCTGCATAAAAAGTGAAATTAACAAAATAAACAAGAAAAAATGCTTGATTAATGCAATGGTGAAGGGATAAAGGATTAAGGATGGAAACTTTTCCCCCCGCAAACCATATAAGGGAATTTGAAGAAGGAGTCCAATATACTCGTTAATGAGGATAAGCTTAATTATTAAGCAGGCTTTATTTGTCAATTATCATTAACTGTATGAAAGATTTAATTTACAATTTTACATAATGCATTACAATTTTTGTGTGTTATTACAACATTGAAAAGCATCAAGTTAAGAAACAAATAGCAGCATTTTTTCATTCATATAATTCTGAGTAAAATACCTTTCACCAAGCAGCCAGCTCCACCACATGCAAATATCCACAGAATCAAGAACACGGAGAAGAGCATGCATTTACCTTAATAGCATCAAACTGATCCAAGCAGCACAAGAATAACACACACAAAACAGAGAGAGAGAGGAAGAGAATGAAATCAGGTTTCAAAAACTAATGTCCCCGCAATCTCCTGAGGAAGCTAATGAAATGGAAAGAAAGGGTCTTATCTTGGAGAAGATAATTCAAAGAAAAAGTGAACTAGTCAATGAAATCTCAAATAGTCGTTTTACCTTCTTCTTGGGTATCTCAACAACCAACAAGACCTTTGGATATATGTACTGAAATTACTGGAGCGAGAATATACAGGTGTGAACTTCAATTGTGAAAGGAAGTTGCAAAGAATGAAAAGAATTGGTGTCAGTGAAAAGATTGTTTCTTTCCAATTTCTAGATAAATATGAAATACGGGATAAGTGTGTTAGGTTCGAAGCTGGTGAGATTTTGTAGGAGTTTTACGGATTCTAACATCTAAACCGACCCCAAAAGGAAAAATATTATTAATAATGAAAATAGGTGTTAATTAAGCTATGATTTTGATTAAAATTGAAAAAGAAAATTATGTTGGGAATTTTGTATCCTAGGTTCCGTTTGGTTCGGGTGGCTCTGTTTTTTGTCAACTTGGAAAGCGTTTGTTCAACAAAGGATGCTGTCGGAAACAACGGATTAGAAAGTCAGAAAATAGAAGCAAAAATAGTTGGATATATTTTTATAATTTATTATTTTATTATGAAGAGACACAGTTGGATATATTTCAATCTAGGTGGTCTTACGCTGTCACTGTGATCCTATTCCTCCACATGTTGCTTCTTCCCAAACTGCCCTTGCAATAAATCCTTGTGCAAGCTATTACTTTTTCATTATTTGAAATTTTCAATAAACATATTTCGCACATTAAATTATTACATAAATATTTTATAGGCACAAATATATTTTATTGCCATGATGTATTTTTAATTGATTTGGTGTATCAATAGGGTTTATGGTTGTTGTGAACATCAATATTAATCAATCTTGTTTATTGGTCTCACGAGATTTACCTTATAGAGTCAAATCAGAAGCTATAACCATTACTTTGATAATTCTTGGATTATGATTGTGTTATTAAATGTATGCATATATAGAATTAACTAGGTAATTATTCGAATTTAATTATTTTATTCTCACTTAATTATTTCTTAATGTTAATTAATTTAAAGGATGATATTAGGATTCTATTGTCTTGGAGATATAGTTTTCAAACAAATAGTTTACTTTTAGAGAGTTCTTATTGTGTTTGGTTATAATGTAAAAAATATTTTCATAAATGACAGTTTTTTTAACTCTTTTGAATATGATAATTTAAAAAATATTTTTTATTGGTTATAAAATTACAATAAAAGACCTTAGAAACACTTCTAAAGCGTCAATTATTTTTTAAAAAATACCATTTGTATATGTTAAAAATTTAAATAGTCAATAGGAAATATATCTTATTAAACACGATCTTTTAAAATAATAATGAATATTAGAAAACTTGTTCATAAATAATCAAACAGTTTTATTGAAATATGATTATGCCAAAATTACTTCAAATATATGAATTGATTAAATTAAATATAAATATGATACATTTTTACCTTTTCTTTTGTTTTTGTCTCAGACATATACTAGATTGGCGTATAAAATTAAATATGTTGTATTAATAAATTATCTACAACATAATGTATTATGTTTTCGAGGTAATACATTACGTAGAAAATGTAGTTATTTATATTAACTTTTTCATAAATTTTTCACTTTTAAGTGGAAAGTCATTATATATTTTTCTTTTCAAAAATCGTATTTTTATGTAAATTAATAAAAATAAATAAGAAGGGGAATACAAAGACCCGAATCATTTTTTTATTTTAATTTTGAATGATTGCTACATATTACCAAAATTTTATCTCTCTAATATGATTTTCTTTTTTATGTTTTCAAAATGATTTTACTCTTCTACCACATTTGGTGGTGTTGAAGAAATATTTCCACATATTTCTAAACAGTAAAAAAAAGTTACCCAATTCTTGAGAGGTATTTACCTAAATAATTTAAAAATCTTCATAGTTTTTTTGTTTATAATAAACGTTAGAAATAAATTACTTCACGAATAATTAAACAAATTTATTGAAAATAATTATAATAAATAAATAAAATTAGTTGATATATAGTTCAGACAACCACTCCACAGCTAGCAATTCTTGACTGATGATACTGGATTGGTGTGGTGGACCTACGCATTTATATCGTTGCATCTTTGACTTTCGCATACTAAACCCCTTTATTTTTTCTTCTTACTTTTGTGTTTTTTAATACCATTTTTTTCACATGCATCTTCAAAACAGTAATATTGTCTCACTTGAATCCACCTTTTTTTTAATATTTTTATTTTAAATATGATTTATCATTTCCACGCGTATTGTATTAGATTAAATACAATACGATTTATCAGATATAATTATATGTAATAAATTATTATATTTTAATATTTTTAAGAGAAAGTAAAAACATTATTTAATAAAAGAGAATTATATATAATAGTAATGTATAAAAAACTGAACAAATTTAAAGAGTAAAGAAGAAAAAGTCGAGTAATAATTTTATTTTTCTCATTTTGAAATGATATTCTTATATTTTTTACATACTTTTTATGTTTACGAAACATTATTCCTTTTCTTTTTCATGTAAAAGTACTTTCTCATTTGAAATCATTTTTTTAAATACATTTTATTTTTATAAATTTAAATTATATCTCAAGGTTAAACGACAATCTTATCTTTTTCATTCAAAAATATTTTTATTTTCCATGTTTTGTAATGGTTTCTCTCTCTCTCTCATCCATGTGAAAAACCTTTGTTAACTTTTGTCTTATCAATACAATTTCTCTTTTCCATCATATTTTCCATGTTTTGTACCTACACAACAATGTTTTTATCCTTTTCATTTCAAACTATTTCTTCTTCATATTTTTTGAGTTTTCAAATTTAATTTAACTTTCCATATGTATGTATAGAGTGGTAATTTCGTCTTTCTCATTAAAAATAATTTGTTTTATATTTTTTCGTGTTTTGGAATGATTTTTCTCTATCTGATATAATTTGTCTTAAATTAAATATATCTTTTCTGTTTTAAAATATAATTTTTATGATGATTTTGTTTTTCTCATTGAAAATATTTTTCATGTTTTTCTCTCCCAAATACATATCAAAATATCAATTTTATCTGTATTAGTTGAAATCACTTTTTAAATAATTTCTCACAACTTCTAAAACTAAATAAACATGCACTAGAATTTTAACTAATTTGACCCTTGGTTGATGACCATGATCTCAACTCATTATTAAAATAACTTTCTTTAACTGGTTTTTCAAATGAGTGGATTGAAAAAAATTCTAATCTTTAAAGCTCCGTACAAACTTAGTTAGGCCTAGGACCAAAATGTGTTTAACTAACCATAAGACTTTGATTATTTTCTAAATACTTTTGAAAATTGTGCGAGTTCTAAAAATATTTTAAATTATAAATTAATGTTTAAATATTTTATATTAACTTTAAATTGATTATTAATTAATTTTTATTATTTGTAATTTAATTGGAAGGTTATGATTTAATCCAACTTTTTCAATTAGGTCGATCTAATCTAATCTTAGTTTGTTTCTGTCCGAAGTAGGTTTGACCTTAGTCAATCCTATCTTAGTATGAGTTAACATGACTTGATTTGACTTAACATGGTCCAACTTGACGTGTCTCAAGTGTGTCAAACTAAACTTGGTTTAAAGTGGGTCCAAATCAACTCGATTTAGGTTTGACTAATGTTGGTCCAACATAGCTCGACTCAATTGGACCTAACATGACCCAACTCGACTTTGTTTGAATTGGTCAATTCTACTCAAGCTGATATGGCATGACTCTAGTAGACTCGATGTGGGTCTGACACAACTTGACCTAATGTGCATCTGACATGACTCGGCTCAACGTGAGTCTGATTCGACATGACTCGGTTTAACTTAACTCGGCTATTCGTGGACTCGACTTGACTCGATCTTACTTGGATTTAAATCGACTAAGCCTGAGGTAGACCCGACTCGACTTAGTCTAAGGTTAGCCCAACTTGACTCGACCCAAGGTGAGCCCAAATCGACTTGGTCAAAGATGGGCATGAAATGACTTGGTCCAAGGTGAGTATAACTCAGCTTGATGTGGACTCAACTTGACTCGCTCTAATGTAGGCCTCACTCGACTCAATCTAATATAGGCCCCACTCTACTTAACCCGGTGTGGGGTCGACACTGCTTAACCCAACATTACTTCACTCGACATGTGTCTAAATGGATTTGCCCTAATGTGAGTCTTACTCCACTCATCTTGACATGGACCCGACTCAACTCAGCTCAACTAAACTCACCATGATGTGGACTCAATCAACCTTGGCTTGACTTGTACCCAGTTTGACCTAAGCTCAACTCGACCTAACCTACTTGACTTGCTTTTAACCCAACCATGCCCATACTTACCTGACATTGACTTAGGCATACATGGGCTCTTCTTGACTTGACCTAACCTAGGTGTGACTAGACTTGGCCAACATGAGTCCAACTTTACCTGACCCGACATGAGTTGTGATAGTCTAAGCCTAACCTAACCTGCATGAAATGGACTCGACCTAACTTGGACTCAGTTTGTCCTATCTTGTCCAAAAATATGTTCGGATGGAGTAAGCATAGCTTGGTTAGACCTAACTCGACTTGACTAGGACCTAATTTGTCCCAATCTAACCTAGATTGGACCTAACTTGACCTGACCCGTGCTCATCTCGACCATCTTGACATGGTCTTAGCTTGACCTAAGGCCCACCCCGATTTTACCCATACCAGGTTTGAATTTGGATTGAGTAAATGTTTTTCATGTGTATAATTTTTGTAAGGTTTTTATTTATTTTCATTTTTTTGCTTTGAAAAAGGGCCCACCCATAGGGATTTTCTTTACATTTTGGCTTTATGAACTTTTTCTTATGTGTGCTTTCTTTTGCCTTAACCTATTTAGGTTAAGTCCAATCCTTGTGGGTTTGAGCCAAAATGATAAGTTTAGGTTGATTACAATAGATAACACTTAATGAGAGGTAGATATTGCTTAAGTGTTGAGTTAGTTTTTGCACCAATCACGCTTAATGGAAGGAATATCTCGCTTAAGCATTGAACTAGATTTTACATTAAAATCACGAATTAGAGTTGATGCTGACAACACACCATACCCATGTACACCAGGAATACCACCTAAACTGACACCATAACTAATACCATGATAAAAGCCAATGCACCAATGTAAACACTATGATCAATACCATGGTTCAAATTCTTTCAACAAGTTAGATTTTAATACCAAGATCAACATAAAACATTAGAACTTATAACAATGAGTTAGAACAAAATATAAAGACAAAACAAATGTGCAATTAAATGTCAAATTAGTAACGAATATTTTGACAATTTTTTGAAATTGAGTTATTTTCTTACTAATTTATCCATAAAGTCTCCTCACTTACAATTCATTAAATTCAATTGGCAAAATGAATGAAACTAAAGTTGGATTAATCATTCAATGTAAGCTTGAGTTATATATTCCATAATAAAAAGCATATGCAAATTGAATTAAGATACAAGTAAACAAAAAAACTAAAATATAAAGAAAAGAAAAGATGAAGAATCACGTCACTTAACTAAAGTTAAGATAATTAAGAGATTGAATCACCACTTTCAACTACTAATACTTCAAGATGTCACTCTTAAGAAAGAGGATCAAACTCCTAAAAGAGTTCACAAGTTTTTCAATAATTCTAAAGAATTTCAATTCATTCAATGTTCCAAATAATGGTACAAAGAGCTATTTATAGTTAAGGATCTAGACAAACTTGGCTCCATCTTGATGTTTTCAAATTTATAAAATGGTACTAAAGTTTACCAAGCTTGGAGCACCTAGGATCATGCTCTCTATTGATGCACATGTTTTTCTCGCCTTGTTGCCTTAGTGTTCAAGGAATAAAGCATAGTTAATGCTTTTTCTTATTTCCTTATGTTTCTTGCCTGATTTAGACAAAGAATCAATCTTAACATGAGCCTTGATTGAATGTTTTCAATTGCAACAAAAATCTTCAACTAAAATTACAATTAAAAGAAAATACAATCAAAGTAAAATAAAATAAAATCCTAAGGATCATGAAGTTGATAAAATACAATTTATGAAACCACTTTTTTTTTCATGTTTTCAAATGTAATTCCACTTTTTCACATACATGTAAAGCGTCATAATTTTATTTTTCTTATCTAAAACTAGTTTTTATTTCATATTTATTTTTTTGTCTCTTCCTCTTTTGAATTTTTGTTTCATGTTTTTTGGAATTATTTTTCTCTTCAACTTGCATATGTAGAGCAACATTTTTACTCCTTTTCATTTGAAACCATTTTTTTAGTATTTGGGAATGATTTATCTCTCTGAGAGGTAGATCAACAACTTTACCTTTTACATGAAACCATTTTTTTTTTTTGTGTTTTCAAATATTAGTTATCCTTCCATCACATTTCACTATCACTACAAGAAAATCATGAAATAGAAACCAATTTTTAGATACCAAAATAATTAGTTGCAATTGTAACTAAATTAGAGACCATTTTAGAAACTAAAAAAATATTGGGTTCTAAATTAGTTTCTATTATTGCTAAATAGTTTTTAAATTAGTATCTAATTAGCAACCAAGGTTTTAGAAACTAAATAATTGGTAGTTAAAACTTTGGTTGCTAATTAGATACCAATTTAGAAACTATTTAACAATAATAAAAACTAATTTAGAAACTAATTTTTTATTTAGTTTCTAAAATGGTCTCTAATTTAGTTACAATTGCAACTAATTATTTTGGTATCTAAAAATTGGTTTCTATTTCATGATTTTCTTGTATTGTATGTTGAAGAAACATATACGTATATATTCTATTTCTTTTATTTAGTTGTTTTATTATAATTCTTAGAAAAGTATTTACCTAAATAATTTACAATTTTTATAAATATTTTTTCTTAAAAATGTGCTTTGACTTTATAAATAATCAAACAAATTGTGTGAAACTATTTACATATAATAAAATTACTCCATACATCAACCAATTAATCAATTATATAAATTAAACATTTTTTATTTCAACTTTTAACTAAAAGATCATTAAATAAAAATCAATTTTAAGAAAATAATAATTAATTACTATATTGATTAAATTTATATTATTTTAAAGATTAAAAAAATTACTGATTTAGTCTATAAAATAATATCCAATTTAATCAATATAATAAATAATTTTTTTTTAAATTAGTTTTTATTTAATAATTTTTTTTTAGTGTTTTTTGAACGTATCTTTAAAAAAAGCAAAAGAGATAAAAATGTAAATATAGAAAGCAAAATACTAGGTTTCTACACAAATTAAGTTATATTTATAAATTATAATTATAAAAAAAAATTATTGTTTAGTTATATTTAAATTTGATTTCTTTTTTAAATCAACATTTGTGTAAAAGAAAATGACTTTCTAGCGGGGTAAAAGATCTTTTGCAAATAAAAATAACTGGATAGAATTTGGATGCCACCTACGGTTGTTGTATTTGCAATTTCAGAAGATGGTATCCCAAGTTTTTTTTTAAATCACAATAACACATTCTATAATTAGTTAAAACGTGAAAATGTTTTCTTTACGCATATTATTGACTTTAAGCCTAACTCAATCCCATAAAACCGGCTCATAAGGTTGAGGTTTGCACCCACTTATATATAATGAAAGACTCTAATCTCTAGTCGATGTGGGATCTCCAACACACCCCTCACGCCGAGACTGCCAACTCGTGCGTGGGACTATATATTATGGGT
>Ga0123342_1003832_pt1 | contig 23655 bp, 14 predicted proteins | sample Turbeawhitnodule_FD_89960 | JGI IMG/M metagenome (GOLD analysis project Ga0123342, IMG submission 89960) | Root nodule microbial communities of legume samples collected from Mexico - Turtle bean Mexico white nodule | ecosystem: Host-associated > Plants > Roots > Nodule | place: Mexico: Nepantla... | reverse complement strand
TTAAAGTTTTTATTATTTTAAATCTGAAATGGGCCTTTGGCCCAAATCTTTTTGTCTTAGAAATTAGGGTTAGGGCTTTTGCACCCTTCTTCTTCATCAGCCGCCTTCTTCATCAACTCCGAGCCTTCTTCTTCATCAGCCGCCGCAGCAGCCCTTCTTTTTCATCAGCCGTCGCAGCAGCCCTTCTTCTTCATCTACTCCTTAAAGCTCCGCTGCCTACCGATATTTTGGATATCTCCGATATCCGTTACCGCTCCGCCATGCCAATAGCGGCCGCCATGGGCCGCCATGCGAAATCCGATTCGCCACCACCTTGTTGTGGCGGTGGTCTGGAATTCCGCTACCGAAATCCGCCATGGCGACGCCATGGCCGATATGTGATAACTCTGGTTGATAGCATGGTCATTCAACTCCTTAATGCTACTTGTGATAGTCATTGGCATGTTATATATATGAAGAATGCTTTAGATTGAGGATTATTATATGAAAACAAAGGCAATGCCAAAATTGTCTCTAATTCTAATGCTGATTGGGAAGGACTACCATTAGATATGAGCTCCACTTTTGGATATAATGTTCCTATTGGAGGGAATATGATCAAATAGAGAAACAAGGAGACACATATTGTAAATCAAGTTGTCATCCACATTGCCTCATATTCGATCTTCCATGAGCGGACCTAATACATTTATTGACACTTAGTAAGAGAGAAGGTGATCTTAGAGGAAATCACCAATGACTTTGTTAGCTCTAAACACTAAAGCTCTCAAAATCTCATATGTTGAATACATTAGTAACAAGTTTGGCTCAAATGCAATGCATTCTTATTCTTGAGGGGGAGTGTTACACATATTCTTTAATTATATATAAATAGAAATATAGAAAAAAGTTTATTTCTAGGAATTATGGATTTCCATGCATTTTCTTTCCTTAATTATATCCTTGGTTGGTTGTATCATTATTAGATAATAAATAATGAATTATATGTATGGGTACACAGCATTTGTACATTGTAAAAAAAACAGAAAATAAAATTCCTCAATCTATACTAGGCCCAGCAACATTGAGACTAATAAATGAAAATTAGATCACCTACAAACTCCAAATATAAAATTAAAATAACAAAGAAACCACAAATGAAAACACTACATTTAACAAAGATGTGAGAGAGGACATTAAATAACCTTGCACCATATCCTATTAAACATGCAAACTGATGAGTGCTAAAGCACTGGGCAGTATCTGCTATAATTGAAGCTGATGTTCGCAGGCCATTCAAGATTAGATGCTGATGAACAGTACCAACAGCAAGAAGAATTGGAATGGCCGGATGAGTTGGTTCCTAGGAACAAAAGAAGGGAACACATTATTAGATCAGATACACACATCCAAAAATGTATTATATGTAATAGAGGAAGCATTTAAGAATTCATGCTCTCATGAAAGGTGGTAATCTTGACCATACAATCATAGTGGAGGGTTAAACTTAGACTTAAAAATGAAACAATCTTGATATCACGAATGCACAGCCAAAGATTAGCTCCTATCACTAGATAGGCCTTACATATGTATAATGAAGTCAACTAAAGAACCAACTTCACAAAGGGAATCAAAATGAATAAAACTAGTTGCCAGCTATTTACAATATTCATCAAAAATGGAAATTTGATGGACATAAACATGAAGAATATTAATCTCATATAAAGAAAGGAATGTTATAAAACTTTTTGACATTCTTTCTATTATTAGGTCAAATCTCTTGTGGCTTTGCCAAGCATAGTGGATCGAGGTTATTTATTGAGATATTGTTAGGGAACCCCCATAGTAGTATTTAGTTACAGTAGGTTAGTTAGGGCTCAAATAATTAGAGAAATAAGACATGTAGACGAAAAATAGGAAAAAAGGTAGAGAGTCGTTAGTTAGTTGATCAGTCCTAGGCTCACACATATCCTGGAAATTCACTATTCATTGTACTTTATAATGTTTCACTTCATGTTACTGTAACCACAAAGGGGAAGGATTGAGAACTAGTTCGGCAATAAAGACTTATGCACAAATAAGAATTTAGAGAAACTATATAGTTTGTACAAGCTGATAAAAAAAATATATATATATAGTTTGTACAAATTGGCTTCTGCATAAACTAATTTTAGCTTATGGAGAAGATCATTTTATTTTATTTTCTTTTTACTTTTCTCTCATGTAAGTGTTTATGAAGAAGTTTGTCTAAACATGCTCATACTCACAAATATGACCAAAAAGTGTGTTTCTAACATTTCCATTATATGATATTCAACTCCCTTTATTCTCTCTACAGTAAGATCACATTTTCCAAGATAAAAGTTATATTTCAGGTATTAGATATTGATTTTATTTATTATTATTGTATATCTTCATCAATATAAATAAGCATACTCGTGTGTACCTAACACACGAATTCATCATATTTTGTCTCGATTTCTCTCTCCTTGGCATGGTACTAGATATTAATTTTATTCGTTCTTATTGTATTTCTTTTTCATCATAAATAAGTATACACATGTGTTCCCAACACACGGAATTCATTATATTCCTTCTTGATTTATAATGGGTTGTTTGCGCATTGAAAAAATATATGGTTAGGGTCTAGCCGTCTGGGAAAGATGAACAATCATTGAGGACAACTCAAGTAGCCAAGTAGATTATATGAGGTTTAGGCATCTTTTAGGCCATGTCTCTGCCTTATATGAGATTAGTAGCACTTCAGTTGTGAAGCAGCAAGAGAACTTTAAGATTGTGGGAGGTAACAGTCAGGTTAAGGTTGTAGAAGGTTATGGCAGAGAAATAAGTTTTAAGGTGAAAAGAAAAGGAATGATGATGACAACCTAGTTATTGTGTGGGGAAGCAGCATGGGTCTGTACTTGCTGGTAGTAATAGTATAAAGAATAGTGTGTTTGGGTGAAATGTTTGTAATGAAAGAGGAAATATGTATTATATGGTATTTCTAATGAATGCTATGAGATTGGATTGGGAGAGCATTTATACGAGCAAGGTTGTAGTAGGAATAATGGAATTCTAATAGGAACTTAGGTGTTATGGGGTGCCTAAGTCCCCCACATTGAGTAGTGAGGGATGTTCGTAGTGTATTTAAATGCCTAAAAAGCTAGCTTTTGAGGATGAGTTCCCTCGGAGTTTGAATCCTCGTAACACTCAAGTTCCTATCAGATTCCTGCAGAGCCCAAGATACAAGATGAATTGTGCCCGAGTGTCTCCACCATTTGACAAGGAGAGCTCTTTTAGGTAGGTGCCTAGTCAAGGAAAGTTAAGCGAGGATTCATAACTATAAGGGGAATGCCTCACTTGATAAATGGAAAGGAAGTTCACAAATTCAACGGTCTTTATCACTTCATATATACAAAAAAAAAAAAAACTCCACAATGCATATGAGAAAAAGACTTTAAAACAAAAATTTGAATTGAAAATTAAATTAAAAAATGCGGAGGACTAGGCATCATCGCTTGCACAGACAATAGCATATCATGTCTTGTGGTCATCTAATTACATATGTACCAAATCATTGCTTTTATTATTCACCAAAAAGAGAAAAACAGCACTGCTTATATATACAACCATATTTTCTAGAAAGAAGTAGGTGCTATTAGATGGTCCTTACCAGTGCTTCTGAACGGTCTGATAGAACAAGCAACTGGGAACCATTTCTAACAGCTTCATCTGCCGCTTCGCAAAGCTTATTTAATGCTTTCTCCAACGAACCTTCAATGCCCTTAGTTATATCAAAAAATGTAGGTAATACTTGTGGTTTCAATTGGGAGTCTTTTAGTAATGATTCAAGCTCCCCTTCATTCAATACTGGACTGGATAACATAACCTGCTCCAAAACACACCATCATCTTGAGGGCAAGAAAAGACAACAAAATCACAGGTGTTATATGGAAATGACAAACTAAATATTACAGATGTATGCTGAGATACCTGTGAAGCATTCTCTGGCCCAATTTCCAATAAATTCCCTCTCTTCCCTATATTCACTTCAAGAGACATAACCAATCCTTCACGAAGAGGATCAATTGCAGGATTCGTAACCTGTACTTTGGAAAACAAAGAAAATTTGGGTGGTGGCATTAGAGTAAATGAAAGAACATTATCAAGAAATTGTACATGCAAATATCAACTATACAACATCAAACACAATTTCCAACTATGGTTCTGTAAATTTGCTTATTAAACCCTATCTCAGCAGTGCCATCTTTCTTTAGTCAGTCAAGGTGAATAAAGTATAGAAGCAACAAAAATCAGAATGCAAGACTTGTCGTTTTAAACAAATATGGTCAACCTTACTCACTAATTTGGATATTCTATAGATCCAGGAATGATGCAGAAAAATAATTATTAAGTGCTATTGATATTTTATCAAGTCAACTAGTTTTATGTATTTGATAAACTAATAAAGCCTAAAAAGGTGCACCTTTATATTTGGGAGTCCAATTAATTAGAGGTAATTCAAAAGTGAGTCAAAGGTCATAAATTGAGTATATCAAATCCAATCAGTTCAAGAGTCCTGTGTGGAGTATACAAATAGTCATTTCTCTTTTCTCTGAACAATATTCAGTAAGTATATTCAAAAGATATATTCCTGAGTTAGTTTTCAACACTGGATTAAAAGTCTTACAATATCTGATTTCTTCTCAAGGAGATGGATTTCTCCCACATACCCTTTATCTCAAATATCTACCCAACCCATACCAACCTTAGGCTGCATCAGCAAAGCATATGAAATTTGTCCATGTCATCTATATCATCATTGTTTGACTTTGCACAAGACATACTCCACTCCATAAACTATACCTGAATGTCAATTAGGAGCCCACATTGAGTAGGATAAGCTACTTAATGTGACACTTAAGCCTAGAGGTTCTCCCACCTAATGGCCCATTCTTTTTTGGGTTGGACTCTCCTATTGTGCTAAAGTCCTAACAATCAAGGCATCCAAATCCTAGTGATCATATCCAAGGCTTTTCTAGTTCATAATTCACTTCAACAAGATCATCTACCATGATTTAAGTGATGCAAAATAGAAGAACCTTTCATCGGAACAGTTTTCCATGTGTCACACCCCACCCCCGAGAAACTAATGAAAGAAAGAAAAGAACACACCATTCTCAAAACAAATGCACGTAGAACATATGAGATACAGTACAGGTGTATAAATCTATGACAGCAAGAAAGCTTTCCAATACATTACCTCAGCTCATCTGACATTGAACTGAACCATTAGTGATTTGAGTCCAGAAATATAGAAACACACAAATAGATAGGGTAGTGCAGAGAGCCTACGCAGTGACATACAATGAATAATACAGACAAACAGTATCATGCAATGACATACATCCCATGACATTGTGAACAAACAATAACACATTTTACAGTAAACATGATCAAGACAAATGAGATAAGTAGCTTTCCACTACCATTGCAAAACTGTAGGATAACAGAGCAAATCAATTCTAAAAGAAATTGTAGGAAAGTACTCTAGCTTACCTGTGCAAACCGTTGCTTGAAATAATCAAAAAGCATGTGAGGTTTCTGAGACAATGCTGCCAGTGGAATATCATCTCCCATGCAAAATGTGGGCTCCTTTCCTTGAGAAGCCATACTTTCAATCACCATCTGGACATCTTCACTAGAGTAGCCAAATGCCCTGGTGGTAGTACCAAAGATCAGAAGAGTAACAGCCATATAGGATGTTGTATTCTAAGCTTCAATAAAAAAGCAAACACTTTCTTATCAACATGGTATAGAACATTAGCTTATAGGACATTCAGCATTAGCTTAAGGAAACCAGCTACAATCCACTAAAGTTGATCTTGATAAAACAAAAGATAGTAGCAACAACAATAATACCCACTAGGAGAGGTTTGCTATATGAATTAGGCAATGCCATAATGTCCTATCAACAATAAGTCATGTCTATAGACAAACTACTGACTGCTAAACCATTCTTAACAGTTTCACTTACAGGTTTTCTCAGTCTCCCTCTGCTGCTAGAGAAGGGACTACCAGCATTTTGATCTACTCTACTCACTAGGTATTCTATAAGTCTTCTGTACACAGGTCTAAACAACCTAAGGCGGATTTCTACCATCTTTTCTACCAACGTGCTACCCCCATTTTTTTCTCCATTTTATTCATTCCTAATTATGTTTTGTCCAGTATACCCACTCAACAAAAGCAACATTCTCATGTTTGCATCATTAAGTTTCTTCTCTTTATGGCTTTTCATCACCCAACATTCAGTTACATACAACATTGGTAGTCTTACAAAATGCAATAAATTTTTCTTCTAAACTTGAGAAATACACCTTTTTGCCACAGATAGCTCCCAAAGCACCCCTCCATTCCACCCATCCACTTCTATTTCTAAATCGTTCTGTATAATGGGTCCCAAATACTTAAAACTGTGTAACTTCTGGCAAAGTATGTTTCCTAAATTTTCCTTTTTAAGTTAGGAATGTTGAAATGCTTAAACATTTCACACTCAGCTGCTAGAGAAGGGACTTCTCGCAATGTGAGCCCACTATCTTATAGATTAAATTTTCTCATAAATTCAGAAGTATAATTCATGAACTTTATCCCCATATAATTTGAGCAATTTTGTAATATATCCCTTGTTCTTATAAATAGAGATTAAGAACACTACTCCACTATTCCAACATTTTCTTCAACCGCAATTCCGTAATCTAACTTTGAGCAAACTAATACCTTTCTCACCCAAATCCTTCCATACCTCAATGGCTATGTTATTTGATTCAACTACTTTTCAGTTTGGCATCTCTAATACTTCTTCTATTACCCAGACTTTACCTTCTGCATCCTTACTGCATCAAAACTTCAGCCAAGTCGCCTTTCTTTCCCTGCATTAAGCAAGCCTACAATTACCCCTCATATCTCTGGTGCCCAAGGATTCATCTATCTTAGCTACTACATTTCCCCCAATATTTTTCATTTGTACACAAAGACAATGCCTCATGACAATTTCTTTTGACCTGGACTTTATCTAGCACACCTACATACCACCACCAAGATTCTTTACCCACAGGTCCTCAGACGTTTTTATTCACCAAGAGTCTCTTTAGCCACCTTCCTGGATCCCTTTGGCCATATTGTCCCATGTATAAGAACTTCCTAAGGCTTTCCCACACCATTCCTCCATAACTCTTCGCTGAAGACTCCTGTTTTCAGCCTTTACTGGACACCAGTTGATCCTTGAAATACTATCTTCATGTTTCCTCCCAAATCTATTCTCAACTCTTACATCCATCACCAAGACTGCTGCTTTGGGTTCAAGTTCTCAATCTTGAAAAATAAAATTTACACATAAAGATAATTTTTCCTACTTCCTAGGGAAGAGTATTTCTTTTTTTTTTATAAAACTCATGTTAGGCATCACAATGAAACCTGACATCTCAGCTAGGCTGACACCCCAGGTTTCAACTATCATATCTAGGGAAGATATTTCACTCCAAAAGGAATTTATTTTATTGTTTATCTAGGGAAAGATTCCTTAATTACAGTCACCTTACATAAAACCCAAATGGTCCTCACCCTACAGATCAATTGTGAGGTTTGTTTAGCTCTAAGCCCAAATTCTAAGAGTTTAAATAACAATTCATGATCCTCATAAAGAGTAAGAAAAATAGAGAACCTCATCACATAGAATGCTTAGCAATAGCAGTGTGTAAAGCAATGGGTTTGATAGGATTTATAAATAGAAACACTTAAAAACAAGCATTTTGTCATCAAGGATAAAAAACGTAATATCTGCACAGAACTCTCACTGTTGGTTTCTTAATACTGCCTCATTGTCCATCACAGAGGTTGAAAGGAAGTTCCCAGGCTTCAAAGACCGCAAATTTTCCTTGACCCAGTTCCCATATGGTTTTGATAAGGCTACTCGTTTTTTAACCTCCATATTCTCATAGACCTACCACAAAAAACATTTGGAATGTAAAATAATGCCACAAAAGTATATACTACTTTTTACAGCAAACAAAACATTAACTATTTAAAAATATTACTATAAGAACACAGGGATGGGCAACCACAATTTCAAATTCAGACCATGACCCTCCACCCCATATATTATTACTTTATCATAATTGAGGTAAAACTATAAATGGATTTTATTAATCAATTAGCTATATAACAGTATTACAAAATGATGTTAGTGAATTTTTTATGGGTAGAATGATAGAAAACCCTGATACAATGATTTTATTGTGTAAAGTTCAAAGATACAAAAAGGATACTAAAACTATATATAGCAAAGCTCAGTTACAAGACAAGTTAGTTATTAATATTATAACTAACCAAAACAGCTATACTAACAATATACGAAACAAACTATGGTAACTGTCTCAAACAGTTTCACTAAAACAGAACAGACACTGACAGTTGTAACAACGTAACCAACCAATAAAATTGTCAAACAGAAGATACACTCACATGGAATTTCTTGAAAACTTGTAAAACTTTAATTCATTTGCTTTGACAGGAAATTCTTAAATCTCTTATACGACTGAATCTCATATGATGTAGTCTTAACCATAGAACAGATATCAAGAAATTAAGTGTAAGCATCCAAGTGGAATGCTACAACTCTATTAGGATGTCCAATCCAATGAAATTTGGGAGGAAAACATTAGACAGAACATTCATATTGAACAGATGGTGTCAGCAGGAGAACAGAATGAGGACCTATGACACACAAAAAATAAAGAATGAAACAGAATAAAGGCAGATGAAGGACACAAACCTTTCCGAAGACTTCCATTAGATCTAAAGGAATAGAGGATATGCAAACAATTGACAGAACAAAGTGCATGCAAAAAGAGAAAGAAGGTGGATTGGGGACTTAACTAAGCCATCAATTATAAAATCAACAATTGAGATTATAACTAACTTTAGAGTTGGTTATAGTTATATAAATACACACATACATACATAGTTAGCTGCAAGGATTGCCAAAAAAACAGCTCTGTTCTTTGCATCCTATAGCATCCCAAGGTTGGGATGCTATTAATAAGTATATTCTTGACTATATTTTCCCTATTCTTTTATAGGGCTACAAACCCCGAGGATTTTTGTCATATATGCTGGAAATAATAATAGTTGATGCACTTAGTTAGGAAACAGTATGTTCATGTATCCCGTGATAAAATGTATCTAAATAATAGCCTAGGAAATAGACTCCACTGTAAGAGTGTGTCTCTGTGTATCTCACATGAATGATATGCAGAACGAGTACACTACTATTTCTCTTGAATAAGTGTTTTCATTTCAAGTTCTCTCTTTCTCTCTAAGCTCTGACCCTCTAAATTCAACCGAATAAGAAGAAAATTTAGGTTCATAAACAAAATTTCATAATCAATAGAAAAGGCCTAAAGCAATGTGATTCGTTGAATGACTTTATATCACTAGGGAACTCGGAACATTGCAGCAAATAAAAGAAAATTTCTAAGTTGGAAAAATATTTAAATCAATATTAATAATGCAAGAACAAGCAGACAACAGAAGAAAACATAACAAGTTCAGGTAAAATAAGAAAACACTGCAGTACAAACCTGACCACCAGGTAAATCAACCGTTATCATCATGCCTGGACCTAAGCGGCCTTTCAAGATAACCTTTGATTCATCCACTGGCACAACACCAACCTAAAAATGAATGACACAATGTAAAATATCTTAAATACAATAATTGAAAGTCATGAAACTGAACTTATGGCTTCAGAACTGCGATTGTCATACTGCACATAAGTTCAGGATATGCCAATTTTCAAATAAATGTTTTAAACAAACCAAATTGTTTTATATTTATCATTATCTTTAAGTAAGAGTCATACAATAAAGTAAAAACATCAGAGGCAAAGCAAGATCATGTGCACGAACAAAAGAATAGAAGAAAGGTCAGATACTAATATCTGAAATACTGTTCATCTTTGTTTAATCTAAATACTTAATGTGGTATTAATTGGAAAGCCACCAGCAAAAGGCACATAACAGTTTAATTTTAATGCACCAAAGAAAATGACACAAGGTGAGATAATAGAAGATTTAGTAAGATTAAGTTGAACAAATCTTGGCTTTTCCAAGTTCAAATAGAGCCAAAAGATATCTTCACCTAAAATTTCTAAATTTAGAAAATAGAGTAAAACTGTCATCTGAACAGCAAGATCTTACTACATTATATTAATTAGAGGAGATAAAAGTTCAGAACTTCACCTCAGAGGCAACATAGACCATATTGTCTGATGTTCGCCAATACCTTGCAGGTCTAAGTCCATTTCGATCAAGGCATGCACCAACTGTTTTCCCATCACTGTGACACAACAATTGGATTACCAGCAATCACCACAAAATGATAACTTCTGGTTAAATTAAAAATAAAAGTATTATTTATACCTATGTCCTACAAGTAAATTTACTAAGCAATGGAAAAACTGTTTGTCAAGGAAAATAAGCAGCCCATAATTAAATTCAGATCAACAGTGATTTTCTCTAAAAAAAGCAGAAACAATGGTAAATATTAACATGATGTAAAGAAATGGCATGACAAAAAGATCCAAAGAATAATTATTTTTCCTAACTACTACATTATATTCACACTGAATACCCCATTAAACACTACTATAGCCAATAACCATTAAAATCAATCAAGAATCACATTACAAAACAACATGTAATCAAGAACAATTAGTTCATTAAAGAAGAGTTGATACATGAGAGTAAAACAATAATCACATAGCGAAGTTTTTCTGGGACACCTAACCCTTCTCCCCTCCAGAAGTTACATGGATTAGGACCATTAAAATGGTTTTACTATCAGTTTCTAGTAACCACACATTGCAGACTAATGCTACTGAAATTTTTTCGTCACTTGATATGAATAGGATACAGTGATAGACGAACAACGCAACCATGTTCCTATGGATTATTTTTTAAGCATTAATACCTGAACAAAAGCAAGGCTGGTCCATCCCAAGCTTCCATCTGACCCTTGTAGTAGTCATAGAAGTCAATCGCCTAAGAAGTAAAAGCAACAGTAAGGACACTTCCGTGCAGAATTTGAAAAAAATTGGTTCAAAAGATTGTAAGAAATAAAAGATAAGATGCAACAAACATGACAGACTGCACTTTTAAGGCAAGCATGAGGAATAAGAACTGAAAGCATTCATCTTAAGGGGACAAGGGCTAAAAACACTCTAGATAAGTCATTGTAATAGTTACTAAGTCCTTTTTACTTAGATTCAGTTATGAATTAACATCATAATGGGTAGGTAAATTTTATTTAACTTTGGTTTTACTTTCATAACTTGTCCTTTACTTCAAATGTTGATCATTTGAAAAATCAAGATATTCAGATTTTTAATAAAGAAAAAATCAAGGTTGTGAGTTATGAATACAGAAAAAGAGAAATGAGAAATTGATAGAAACAAAGGAAATGAATAATTTTATTCAACAACTGAGATCGGGAGATGGAACTCCTCTCCAAGGGTTTTCTTTTCACAAAGGATTACCCCTTTCATCCAATTACTCTAATTCATTTAATGAATCATTTCCTCTCAATCCCCAGTATTGATCTAAATGATTCCCTCTAACTAACCACATCACTGTTTTAAGTCTAACTGTCCACAATTACTTCTCCCTTTCTGTCTGTCTCATCAAAACTTAATGGGATCATACAGAGAACTGAAAAGAGACAAGATACAGCACAACACAAATTGGGAGTCATAAAATCAAAACCTTGCCAAACATTAAGTGGGTTTCAACCCTATTTAGATTGTCAGCATACAGAACAAAATCTACAAACAAAATCTATAGAGAAAAAGTATGCTTTAGGTCCCTCAATTTTCAGTAAAAAATTAGTTTTAATCCCTATACATAAAAACAATGAGTTTGGTCCTTATATTTTTTATAATTGATGAATTCTGTCCCTCACCAAAGTATACTTCCTAAGAACAATACAGAGGGACAAAATTTATCAACTATCAAAGATACAAAAACTGAAATCTCCATTTCTAAAATATAGGAATTAAGACCAATTTTGACCAAAAATAAAACACATTTTATCCAAATATATAAAACTTCCAGAATTTTGTATTTCCATTAATAACTCACATTATAAATAAATAGTAATAAATTTCAAGCAACCAAAATTGTTCTTCAATCATGCATCTCTCTGCAGATTTTTGTATTATTTGAGAAACAAAAAGCAATAATAGAAACTATGATTTACAGTAAATGAAAGCTGACAGAACTTGCTTTTCTTATTTGGAAAAATAAAGTTGACAGAACATGCAATAACAAGCCAGGATTCACAACCATGAGATTTAACACGTCAGCTACATAAAACAAATACCTCAGGATATTTGATTGTCAGAGTTGGATGATTTTTATAAGCCTCTGGAACAAGAATCATCATGGCTTCCTCGGGACTTCGACCACTTCTTATCAATAACTGAACCATAGTAGACCATTCATATCAAGATATAAATATAACTTTGATATATTGAAATTTTAAAAATTGGATTATGAAAAATAATTTGAAACAAAAGATAGCATTACAAGTATAGGAACCATAAGTGTAAAAGGATCATATATTTTAAATTTTTCAACAATAAATTACAAAATAAATCATTATTATCAAGATCCTCAAGCAGAAGGGATTAATAATTTTATATTCCATTATTGACATACCTCTGCAGTACTGTCAAGATTTGCTGAGTCTGATGCCTTAGGATTTCCATAAGGACGAATTTCATTTTCACGACCTCTCCATACAGGTGACTTCAATGATGGTTCTCGTGATTGCATCCAATTCAAGTTCCCCTGCGCAAAATATGTGGAAATTTCATAAATCAATCAAAAGAAAAAATTTATAGCCCTTTTAAATGCCAATAAAACTCAACCTGTATGGTGTTGATTTCTCCATTATGACCAAGAAGCCTCATTGGTTGTGCAAGAGGCCATCTGGGACTAGTATTGGTGCTGTACCTTCGATGATAAATGGCAAAAGGGGACTTGTAAAGATCATTTTGAAGATCAGAATAAAATAACCCCAGCACTTCTGAGCGAAGCATCCCTTTGTAAACTATGGTTTGATTGGATAAAGAACAGAAATAAAGCTCATTTCCCCAACTTTCTGAGCTTACTGCTTTTTCAATCAATTTCCGACAGATGTACAGTTCTCGTTCAATGTCATCAACATTTTCTTCTTTCACAATCTTAACAAATACCTGCTGTATATTGGGCATGGTCTCCTTTGCATAATAACCTACAACAGAAGTATTTACAGGAACAGGCCTCCAACCAAGAACCTCGAGACCTTCTTGCCGAAAAGTATTTACGATAACTAAACAAAAAATTAAAATACATGTCAGAACATAAACATGGTATTAGAGTGAAAAACTCACATTGGCCCATTCAAGAGAATGTAAACTAATATAACACAATTGACCATTTATCATGCACACAACGTATTTATGAAGACAAGATACACCACTAGTGTTGCCAAAGCATGTTTGCATGGTCATGTACAAGCTTCTTTTTCATCAAAGAGGAACTAGTAATAAGAATGAAGGGTAGTAAAAGTCCTCAGAATTAAAAAAAATAGAGAAACAAGATAAACGGAGAAATTTAATATAGACATCCCTAAACTTAAACATTAACCACCTTGAACATTTGAATCTAAATGAGAGGTTAACAAACCTTAGCATGTCTGCAAATACATGGTTACTCCATCAAAATTGTTCATGACATGATTTGTATATAGCCTTCAATATATATACGGGAAAGAGCATTCGCCCACATCGTTTTCTAAAACATTAACCCTTTCAACTCAACTTTTTATTACTTGGAATTTTATTATGCTCATATGTCTTGCCTATTCTATAAAGAAGCAGTCATGGGCTAAAGCAATGAATAATTGGGCAAAGAGATTATCAAACTTGAGCAATAAACATGATTTCCCTTTGTACCCCTCCCCCAACTAATTCTTCTTTGTTCAACCTTTTTATTTCTACTTTCATACACTTGCAGGCCTTCATATCAAGGCTCGTTATCATTTTGTTGCCCTCTTATTTTATTAGAAATCTTATTTTCAGATTTTCACAGTTTCACTTAACCTCACAAAATTGGCTTACTAGATGTATAATTTGGTCATATATCTCATTAATGTAGGATTTCCAACACACACTCATAACAAGAACAAGACATCTCTAACATGAGACTAAATATTTGTGAGTGATTCGATAGTGGCATAATAACTGGCCTAATAACAAGTGACACAATAGGTCCAACAAACCTTGCTAGAATGGACTTTGATACCATCTTAGAAAACAGACTTTAAGCCTACTTCAACGTTACAAAACTAACTTATAGGTTGAGATTTACACCCAATTATGTATTATATATTATAATTTGGTAATATCTTTAGTTGATGTGGGATTTCGAACACATCCCCTCACGCCAAGAACTAGACATTTCAAGCTTGGAATTAGGTATTTTTAGGTGGTCCAATAGAGAGTGGCATGATCGGCTCAACAAATCTTGCTTGGATAGTTTCAAATACTAGAAAGTGGATTTTAAGTTTAATTCAATCTCACAAAACCAACTTACAATATGAGATTATATATTATAATTTAGTCATATCTTTAATTGATGTGGGATCTCCATTAGAGTAAAACTCTTTACTTTTAAAAATTAGACATTGGTCCCTTATTGTTAAAAGTAACAAAGTAAGGTGCTAGGCAGGTGGGCGTTAGTTCTAAAATAAGCAGGGTACAGGTGCAAATATTGCTAACCTCAAGGGCTTTCCGTTGTTAAGAAGCTTCCATTCTCTAGAGAAACTTTCACGTTTTCAATTAATATTGGGTTTGTCTCAAGGATATTCAGAAGCTCGTGTTCACTAATTTCAAAGGATATAGACTTCCACAGACAACAAAAAGCTTTTAGCTCTCAGCTTCCAGTTATTTGGCGTATATGGTTGGAATTTAAGTATGATGTTGAGAGTTTCATCATTTGAAATGGTTTTGATTAAACTAAGGTTATGACTGATTTCATGATTTATACTTTTGAGGAATCCATACTAAAATTCCATAGCAAAGGGCTCTACAAAGCACCACACATGATAAACATAAGATTTAAAACAACTACATGTTTAACAATGGAAATAAAGCTCCTATATAGGTCAGCTTCTCTTCAATACAGTAATGATACGGAAATACAAAGATACACAAAGTAAAGTGATATCAAACAGCATACGCTGTACTACACAAATTATGATGCAACAACAAAGATTTTACAATGTATGTACTCTTCTCATTTGTTTTATTCAGTATCTTAATTGAAACATGCTTCAACTACAAGTTCTACAAAGCTTGTGGTTCATAGGTGTAAAAGATATGATTTGAAAATACAAAATTAGAGATTAATTGTTACATTTAAAAAAGAGAAAATCCAGCCTAAGAAATATCAATGTTCTTTGATCATTCTTGCTTCCTGACAATTGCCATGGCCTTTGAGCATTTTTCACTTTCCAACAATTCCTATGTCATGTAACCATTTTTGTTTTAAGTAGTAGTTCTACTCTCTGACCACTTTTAACAAGCTTGACTCATATGATACATAAGTTCCAACTTGAAGGGGAGTGTTAAAAGATATGATTTGAAAGGACGAAGCATATTGAAGATTGATTGTCATTTTGACTTTCAACATATCTTTAACAATAAGCTTGTATGACATGTCATCAATGACTAAGCAAACTAGAGAATAGTATGCTCAACTCAATCAATGAGAAATCTTATAATATGAGTTTGAATATGAATCAATCTCACAAAACCAACTTATAAGATGAGGTCCCCTACTTATATAATCTTTTCAAGCTCTATTTCTAGTCAATGGGTTTTTTTTCCCAATACATTTCCTCACAATCCAACACCAATGCCTAGGTGTGTGGATAATATGGTAGGCAACTCTTTCCGTAAGGGATGAGATAGACTTTGATACCATCTCATAATGAGTTTAGTACAATGCAACCCTACAAAATCGACTCATAAGATTAAGGTTTTTCGTCAATTATATATACCCTATAACCAATGTAAAACTTAGATTTTTTTTCCTATAAGAAATAAGAAAATTTTTGCTATACAAAACGGGGAGAACATCATGCAACATTAATTTGCAAAAGGAGTCAACAAAATTTACAAACAATTAAGCATAATTTTCTTAGGGAAACCACAATCAAAAGACGTAATTGGGCCTCAATTAATCATCAAAAATTCAAAACAAGAACACATTGACCTTTCTTCGCCTCATTGAGATGTTGTGCATCTTTGGGTAAGAAAACCATTCCAACACCAGTGTGCAACTTATCAAAGGAAGCAATCCCTTGCTTGTTGGCCCAATTGTCAAGTAGATCCCATGGAACTGCAGTCATCAGCCCTGAACCATCACCAGAGTCATTATCAGCTCCACAACCACCACGATGTTCCATGCAACTTAAAGCATTTAAAGCATCCTTGACAATCTCATGTGATCCCTTATTCTCCAAATTGGCAATGAATCCAACCCCACAGGCTCCTCTCTCTGATAATATGTCCTCCAAGTTTGCAACCTGTCCAACAAGTGACTAGGATACTCAACATGTTATTGTGTAGATCACATTACACAATATTTAAAAGTTGATTAGAAAAAGCATTTGAAATATTATGTTCTAAAATAAATCTGACCCCACAATTGTTGGAATTCTATGCATCAGGCCAGAGTCACCCTTTAAATTAATTGCAAATCAAACTGCAAATTAAAAACTGAAATACAAGAAAAAGATGTAACACTCATTCTATATTTAAGTTTATTTAGAATTTATGACGTTTTTCATAGAATAGTTAAACCATATTCACACTTAAACCAGATTATACTTGTTAGTTGTCCATTGCTAAAGCAGCATTTAAACAAAATTGAAAGTAGACAACAAATGTTGGTTCATGTGGGTATGGATAAGGATCTTGGTTGTATCTTGTGAATGGACAAAATATGTATTGGGAGAGGTTTTTACTCTTAAATGGATCAAGCCAACTCGACTAAGATAAGTTGTAGACCTGTGGTCCAATGTGGCTTCCAACCAAGGGTCTAATACCAAAAAAGCACATTGAAAAACACACAAACCAGGGTACATTCACTTACAACCAATTGCTACCATCCTGCGTATGGATTTGATTTTGACCTCCAAAGTCGATAAGGAATTGTACACATTCATGAAATGACACTCACTTCGACACTTGTTTTGCTGTACATTTGCTAAACCATCATTTAAACAAAATTGAAAGAACAAACAAGAGTAAGTTTAACAAAAAAACTGGTGGCTTGCTTTTATTCTATATATGATATGATTAACATCTCCAATACATTTCTAAAAAATGCAACCGGGAACCTGATGTAAAATGCATTCCGTACTAATATATATAAAATTAATTAGTTAATTAATTAAAAAACTTCAGCAGTGGTAAGCTCTAGAGCCTGGCAGCTGACTGTTACTACTTGGGTAAAGGAAGCCTCTATTCCTTGCCTTGGCCTTCGTGATTGATGTCTCTTTGGTTGTTTGCTTTAAGGAGTTTTTTACAGGATTCTATTAAAAACATTCAGTTGAGGACTTGTTCTCTTGCCTCCAGTTTCCTGGTTATACAAATTCTCTTTACAGATGAAGACGGTATCACTTTTGGAATGTCCTTTTCATCCCAAGTTCTCTGAAGTTATCTCTAGGTAAAAAAGAAATAAGAGTTCCAACAAAACACTCTTCCTCGTCCAAATGAACAGCAATTAGGTCTAGGAAATTCGCTACACAAAACATTCTCCTGCCAACGAAATAATCGTGGCATTTTGTTTTAGAAACTTCCCTGCTTATAGCTTAAAGTACTGAGAAACCTTCATATAAAAAATGATCGTGAATAATCAAGTCAGTCAAATGAACTTGTATAAAGTTCCTTAGAGTTCTCCTGCGTTAACTTATGATTTTCATTCTCTCGCGATATTTTCTACAGTGTTGCGTTGACGCGATTGACTGTAGAACAATCCGACAGCGTTTTCCTCCACCGTTCAATCTTCCGATCCACAACTTCCCATCTCATGAAAGATTACGAAACAGAAAAGCAATAAAAAAATGGTACAGGAAAGCAAAAGCAGACCTGCGGTTTGGAATCGGAAGAAGAGGAAGCAGGCGAAGCATGGAGGTTGTCGGAGGAGCGGTCAAGATGGAGAACAGCTTTGACGGTAGAATGAGATAGCGGCGAGGGCGAGGGCGAGGGAAACGCTTTCAATTTGCGAGTGCGGCGCTTAGGTTTGCGGCGGAGAGGAGCGAGGTCGAGGAGGACATGAGCGTTGTGGAGGGAAGGGAATGGCTCAGAGAGGCGCAGCAGGTGCGGAACGGAAGAGACGGAGTGCAGCGCCATGGCAAGAGAGTGATGAGAGTGAGTGTGTGGAGAATAGAAATGGAATGGAGTGGGTGAGTGAGAATTAAGATAAAAGGGAGAAGAGGGAGAGGTCAGGAAGAGGCTGAGTCACACGGGAACTGTCTGAGTCACACACACACCACCAACTCCCAAACCTCACTCTCCTCTTCCTCTGTGGACCTCATCTCAAATGCATCCGCACTCTCTCCGCGCCACTCTCCCTGCTGGGTTTCTGCACTCTGTGCTAGGTCCCACGGTTACCTACTGTGCGCGCGAGTGGAACACCCATCTTCCAAGATTCCCTTCTTACTGGATAGACGTGATTCTCGCTCCCACTTCGCTTTTTCCCATTTAATTCAAATTCTTAATCAGGAGGTTTATTTTATTCCCTCAACTGTCCACAAAACAAAACTCTCATAATAATAATGTTAAGGGTTTTCTATAATTTGACTTTCTTTTCCTTTCTAGTTTATTACGATTAAATGAAAAAATAATGTTTTAAATATATTTTTAATATTTTCTTTATATTGCAGATCTCATCTTATCAACAAATACTATGATTTTTTTTTCAAAATACATAAAACTTTACATCACAATAAAAATAGTGTAATTTTATTCAATTTTTAAATAATATTAAATAATTTTACCACTTGATTTAGTTGGAAAGGTTAATATTTGGTGGGAAGAGAGAATTACAAAACACAAAGAAATGTAAAAAGTCAGAATTCAATCTTAATTTAGTTGAATAAAGAAATAATTTTGTAAAGATATAAAAATAAAATAATGAAATTATTGCAGCAAGATTTATTGTAATAGTTTTAGTCTGTATGATATGATATCATAAGTATGATCATTCATATTATAAGATGATTTATGTACACAATATGATATCGGGTGCACCAGATTATTTTCTTAAGGGAAGACCTCTGGATCGGAGAATCTCTGTCCATCACACATTTTCAGTGTTATATTTCAATAGATACTTAAATTAATATTTATTTAAGAAAATAAGGATGACGCCACAAGATTCCTATCAAACGTTAACCGGCAACTTCCCATTCCGTTGACAAAAGTAACAGCGCGGGAACAACCGCTATTTCCCGGTTACCGTTAGGTCACATTTTGTCTATTGACCTGTGGGAGGGGAATAATAGTAACAGAAAAATTATATGTTGTCTATGTGAGGAGTTGCAAACGATTTTGATAGGACTGTTTTAACACAAGTGTGTGTAATTAAATTATATACAAAATTATTAAAATATTTATATTAAGGGTTCTTAAGTGTGTTGTGAAAAGAAAAAAAAAGAGTTATTAATCTATCAGAGTATGTGTATCTAGGACTTTTTATTTCATCATAGTATTAAAGTATATATATAAAAAGAATACTTTAGTTTTAGTTGTATTTTCAAATAGTTTTACATTAAAAAAGTTGTGTGAAATTAGTCTATACAGATAAGTTCAGTTATTTTATATTTCCTACCTTATGATATATGAGAATCTACATATATTTTTTATATGTAAATACGGTTTTAATCTTTTTTTTAAAATGAATTTTATTTTTATTTTTTTAATTTTAATTTTAAAAATTGAAAAAAATTGTTCTTGCTATGGTCCTTAAAGATTAACGTGTTTTAGTGAAGAGGTCAGGTAGATAATATTCTTTATGTGATACAATATCAATATTTGATATTTCTAAAATATTTTATAAATTTATAAAATGAATGTTACATACCTACCTAAAGTTATGATTAAAATAAATGGAACATTTATTTTAAAAAATAAATAATATATAGTTGTTAATTGCCTAAATTATTTTGAATCAAAATATACATAATTAGTTTTTAAAAAGAATGTTACCAGAAGTAAATGTTACATTAAAGTAACAATTTATTTTTCTTCTAAGTAAGTTATCTCAAATATTCTGGGCTGTAAATAGTAATTTCAAAATTTGAAAAGATTAAAAAATATTATAGTTACTAGAATCAAATTTCCTTTAAGGACTAAAATACAAAGAAAAAAAACTATAAAAAAATAAAACCTTTTAGGAATGGAAAAAAAAATACAAAAGAAAATGTGTTAGAGGTTGTTTAGTTTGTGTTAGAGTTTGTTTAGATTGAGGAGAAGATAATGAAGAGTACAACTAAAAGTAAAATGTTAAAAAGTTTGCCATATATTTCATTGATATGATAAAAGAAAGTTAAATTAATTAAGTAATATAATAAATTACATAAATATGTTTAGTTTAATTTTAATAAGAATGGGTATGAATTCAAATTAAAAATGATTAATTATGAAGTAATTAATTTATAAAATTGAAAATAATATTTGAGTTTCTTTTCTTAATAATCTTTCATAAAATTACATTAATTTAAAGAATAACTGATTTTTATATAATTTTTATTTAATTTATTAATATTGATTTTACAAGAAATCAAAATCACTAAGATAAAAAAAATATTTAACTAAACTTAATTTGAAATTTAAATAAAAAAAGACAGAGCAACTAAACATTTTAAAATCAATTTAAATTAACGGTAAATAAAAATATTATATATATATATATATATATTTAAACATCATTATAATTATTTGTATCAAAATATCTTTTTCTCACTTTTTTATTATAATTGTTGTTGATTTGTATATTAAGTATTGACATTTATGTTCTGACAGATATCATATAGTTTCATTGATAGTCTAAGTCACATAAAGTAAGACATCAGGTGGTGAGAAACTGATGTGGAAGTTTTTGCACACCTAACGCATGTAAATGCATGACTTGAGTTGTATTGAACTTACCATGATATCTTGATTCTCATATCCTCTTGTAAATTTGAGTACTGAATTATATAAGATATTAGTATATAGCAGGACATAATTAATACATATCTTCGAAAAAACGTCAATTGATATTTCGATATTCCACTTGTTAAATATACTTGATGTATAGATCTGTGTGTGTTCTATATGGTTGTGGAATGTTCTTGATGTATAGATCTATGTGTGTTCTATATGGTTGTGGAATGTTCTTGATGTATAAATTCATGTGATCTATATGGTTCTTGTATATTTGTAATGGAATGAAATTGGATTATGTGATTGATACATGGATATAGTTTTTCTATGTTTGATTGAAAAATAAATTAGATTATTTATATATATATACATACATACATACTGTATATTAAAATTTTATTTCAATGTTTGTATTATGAACTATGATGATTGTAATGTATACACAAGCAAATATATCCACAAGTGCAAGAGTGGTATTGGAAAAGAATAATTTTATTTATTTATTTTTTATCCTTCTTTTATAAATATTTATATTTATATTATGTGTATGTTTAAGTTTATATTTAAAATGACTATAAGTTTTAGACAAAAATCATAAGAATAGTTGATTTCATAAGGGGTTAAATAGAGTATGAACGTAAATCGTGAACACAAATTGCAAATTTAAGGAAAAAATAAAAATAAGAGTTTAACCAGCAAAGAAGAGAGAAGTAAACATATATTAATATTATTAATATCATTATTAATAATATTATTAACAATATTAATATTATTATTGTTATCATTAATATTAGTATTATGGTTATTAATATTATTATTAATTATTATCATTATTATTAATTATTATCATTATTATTAATATTTTTAATATGATTAATTAATATTAATATTGTTATTATTATTATTATTATTATTATTAATATTATTGATAATATTATTATTATAATTGATATTATTATTAATTTTAATAATTATTATTATTATCATCATTATAAAAATAATTAAGTATAACTACAAATTTGTATATGATGCACTGGTTAAGTGTTGAATGTTTTTTTTTTTTGTATCGGCATTAGTATAGTTTCAATGATTTGTGTTTCTTTATACAAGTTACGTAGGGTGATGTAGTTTCAAACCCAATAAAGAAATGAAAGTGGTTGATGAACTTATAAAACACCAAAAAAGGACAATCATGGCTAAATTCCAGAAGTGACTATGCGGCAAAAGGTTAGTGCATGTAATATAGAATATTCCTGGTTAATTTATACTTTTAATCAAATTGATAATTTGTTAATGATTTGTTTTTTAACAGAAAAAAATAGAATGAAAATATTGATTAAGGTCAAAAGACTTTCAGGATATAAGTAACTAATAGACGTTTTATTTTATATTACTTTCCAAAGTTTTTAGCATTGATCATCTTAATTCAAATTTGATATTTTATTAATTTGCTCTTTATTTTTTTACTATTTTTTCCATTGAAAAGGACTAAAACAAATCCTCTTTTATATGATATTTTAAATAAATAAAAAAAGTAAAATGAGGTATGGTTTTAATAATTGCATGGACAAAAATGAGAAGTTAGGGAAATAGAAAAAGATGTAAACAATAGTACTATTTGAATGAAAAGTAGTATGAGAGTTTGAAATCACTTTTGACTGGAACCGGATGCAAAGGGAAACAGCGCAACTCTCTTTTTGTTCTTCAAAAGTATTTAAGTCATTTTAGAGACTTGGAAAGCGTCCACGTTTTTCTATGCTGATCCAATTGTCTTATACTTTTGTGGAATGAGGATGCTTTCGAATTAAATACCAAAGCAGCTATTATGAATATGATGACTATAAATAGAAAAAAAGGAGAGAAATTCCATATTTCATCAAAAGAACCACAAATTGCTTAACAAGAAGAGAATATGCCATATTTCTTGTTTGTAACACATTTTTATTTATATACTATATATACGTATACAAATTTAACTAAAAATGTAAAAATGACGACAACATAAGCATTAACAAAGTGATGTTGTGGACATGCTTCCCTTCTAAATTGATAACAAAAAATTGTTTATAGACAGCGGCTTTTCCAGCATCCTAAAGCCAACTGATTTGTCCTTTGGTTATATTTGAACACAACAATGCATACACATTCACATGATCCTGTCCTTTTCCAGTTTCTGTACCTATTCATTTCTAGGGATTCTCCTGTGCTTGGTTTTCGCTAATATCTCAACACATTCATGAGTTTCACGTGCCACACTTTTGCCTCTACATAACCTTATCCACACAAACCACAATTTAAAAGCTATATATATATATATATATATATATATATATATATATATATATATATATATATAT
>Ga0123342_1003831_pt1 | contig 23656 bp, 16 predicted proteins | sample Turbeawhitnodule_FD_89960 | JGI IMG/M metagenome (GOLD analysis project Ga0123342, IMG submission 89960) | Root nodule microbial communities of legume samples collected from Mexico - Turtle bean Mexico white nodule | ecosystem: Host-associated > Plants > Roots > Nodule | place: Mexico: Nepantla... | reverse complement strand
TGAATGTGCTTTAAATGATTTTCAACTGAATACGCTCCTTCATTAATTGCTTTGACCAATCTTTGGAAAATATAAATGGTTTGTTTATGTTTTCAAACAAGCAAGAGAAACAAATTTGAGTTTACTACATTGTCTAGGGGTTTGCTTAAGTCCATAGAGTGCTTTCTTAAGCTTGAATACATGTTCTGGATGTTGATGCTCTTCAAATCCTGGGGCTATGAAACAAACACGTCTTCATTGATATATCCATTTAAGAAGGTGTTTTTCACATCCATTTGGAATAGTTTGAATCCTTTTATACATGAGAAAGCTAGGAGAAGTCTAACAGCCTCTAGTCTTGCCACCGGTACATAAGTTTCATCATAATCTATTCCTTCTTCTGGGTTATATCCCTTAGCTACAAGTCTAGCTTTGTTCCTGGTGATCACTCCATGCTAATCCATTTTATTTCTGTACACCCACTTTGTTCCAATGATGTTCATTTCAGGTGTTCTTAGAACAAGTGACCAAACTTCAATCGGGGCAAACTGATTCAGCTTTTCCTGCATAGCCAATATCCAGTTGTTGTCTCGTAATGCTTCTTCCAGATTTTTAGGCTCCACTTGTGAAACAAAAGCCATTGTCTCACAAAAATTATTTAGAGACTTCCTACTTGAAACTTTTTTTTCAATATTTCCAATGACATTGTCAAGTGTGAGATCTCTTGGAGTCTTCCATTCTTTTGGTAAATCTGCAGAAACAACAGATTCTTTGGCAACATGTGAATCATTTGCATTTATATCAATCAAATAATTTTTATGCATAACAGTTCTTAAATCACCACATTCCAATTCATCTGAAATTGGTTTTGGCATGTAATTATCAGATTCATCAAACACTACATGCATAGATTCTTCCACAATTAGCAACCTTTTATTGAAAACCCAATAAGCATGTTCATTCAAAGCATAGCCAATATGATTTCCTTCATCAGATTTTTCATCAAACTTACCCAAATTATCTTTGTCATTATTCATAATAAAACACTTACATCCAAACACTCCAAGATGACTTACACAAGGTTTTCTTCCCTTATACAGCTCATATGGTGTTTTCTTAAGGATAGGCCTAATTAATATTCTATGTAGCACATAAGCAGCAGTATAAACTACATCTGCCCAAAAGTATTTAGGTAGCTTAGACTCATTCAACATAGTTCGAGCAAGTTCTTCTAGTGATCTATTTTTTCTCTCAACTACACCATTTTGTTGGGGAGTCCTAGGGGCTGAAAAACTATGTGATATCCCATGTTTTTCACAAAACCTATCAAACTTGGCATTTTGAAACTCTCCCCCATGATCACTACGAATAGATTTTACACTACATTCATTTTCATTTTGCAGAACTTTTGCCAATTTCTTAAAAGCCTTATAAGCATCATTTTTTTAAGCAAGAAAGAGAGTCCATGTATATCTAGAATAATCATCAACAATAACCAATGCATAGAAATTTCCTGCCAGACTAGCAATTTTAGAAGGTCCAAACAGATCCACATGCAGCAAGGGTTTCTTAGTAGAAATCATGTCCTTTTATTTAAAAGATGTTCTTGTTTGTTTACATTTTACACATGCATCACATAGTCTATTATCCTAAAATTTTATATTAGGCAAACCAGAAACAAGATCCTTGGATTTTAATTTATTCAAATGATTTGTATGAATGAGAGCTAACCTTCCATGCCACAACCAAGACTCATCACTTTTTGAGAAAAGGCATTCATTTTTAGAATCATGTTCCAAGATATCCAAGAGATATATATTGTTTACTCTTTTACCTGTAAACGGTACCTTACCAGAAGAGTCATGTGAGATTGTGCACCCATTTGCTTTGAAATTTACCTTGTACCCTTTGTCACATAATTGGCTGATACTTAGGAGACTGTGTCTTAGTCCATCCACATATAAAACATTTTCAATTGTGGTTGAACTTCCAGTTCCAACATTTCCTCTCCCTAGGATTCTTCCACGGTTATTATCTCCATAAGTGACATGCCCCTCTGCCTTGAGTTTTAGACTAGTAAACTGAGTTAGGTCTCCAGACATATGCTTTGACATCCACTGTCCAAATACCACTGGTTTTTCTTGCTATTTTTCTGCAAAACAAAAATAATAATACACATGGTACCCTTCTTAGTCTAGGGTCCAGCAACGATTAATACCTTTCCTTTGGAAGCCATTTGGCCAAGCTTTTAGGAACAATGTATTTTCTAGCAATGCATGTTCTAGAAGTATGTTCAGATTTCATACAATAAAAACAAGAAACAAGATGTACCTTCTTAACACTGTTAAAAGAGGAAAAAACTTGTTTTTTAGGGAACAAAGAAAACTGGACAGCTATTTAACATTGTTTTTCTTTCTAGGATTATAACCAATTCCATTTTTGTTAAAAACAACATTTTGTGACCGTAAAAGAGTCTCAAGATTATCCCTCCCCTTAGTGAAATTAGATAGAGTTTCAGCAAATACTCAACTTGTTTTTCCATCTTTTTACAGTTTTCACAAGTCTTTATAGAAGCATGCAAACATGTCAATTCAAGACTTACAAGATCAATTTTAGCTTTATCCAATTCTTCCTCGAGAGATTTTACCTTAGGTGCAAGAATATTATTTACATTTTGCAGTTTACTACATATAACAGCCAGCCTGTTTGCCTCATCGTGTGTTTCTTTGAAAGCAATTAACAATTGATCATAATTGTCAGACTCCATAGAGAAATCACTAACTGAATCAGATATTGATCCTTCATCTTTCATCATGAAACACAAGCTTGTTTCTTTGTTGTTTGTTGAGGAGCTGCTTGTTGAAGAAACTTCATTCTCTTCCCAAGAGATATAGACTCTTTTACCCTTACTCCTTTCAACTTTTTTGCTGGTTGGCTTTTTTTTTTTTAATTGTTTGGACAATCAATCTTTATGTGACTTGTTCTACCACAACCAAAACAAGTGTAGTTAGAGGAATTAGATTCATTTGGTTTAGGATACCTCTTCTTTTGTTGAGTCCTATCTTTGTCTTTCTTCTTCAGAAATCTGCTGAACTTTCTAGTAAGTAGACTTAATGCTTCATCATGTTCAGCATTCTCTGCTTCCTCACTGCTATCATTTTGGACACTTGTTTTCAAGGCAAGTCCTTTAGTTTTCCTTTCCACTGTCTCTTGCTCTTTCAGCCTTTTGAGCTCTAGCTCATGCTCCATTAATTTTCCAAACAGTGCAGTAGTGGACAGCTTAGACATATCTCTGTTTTCTGAAATTGCAGTAACTTTGGGTTGCCAACTCCTATCAAGGCACTTCAGCACTTTTATATTGAGTTTTTCTTTGTCAAACACCTTTCCAAGTCCAGTAAGATGATTTACAATGTGGGTAAACTGTTTTTGTACATCAGCGTTGCATCCTGAAAAGCTTATATTCTTGGATGAGTGAATGTTTCCTTGCTCTCTTCACATCATCTGTGCCTTCGTGTGTTACTTCCAAAACTTCCCACATTTCCTTAGCCGAATTGCATTGAGATATTCTGAAGAATTCATCCATTGTCAATGCAGAAGTTATGATGCTCTTAGCTGCTGGCTCATATTGATCATTTTTTTCTTTCACTCTCACTCTATTCAGACCATGGTTTCCTCACTGTTTCTTCTTTGACAACCTGCATAGGCACAAAAGGTCAATGGATCATAGCATCCCAAATACCAAAGTCAATAGATTCCATAAAAATTTTCATTCTTATTTTCCAGAATGCATAATTCATTCCACTAAACATAGGGGGTCAATTAATAAACGAACCCTCAGCAAAAAGCACTTTAAACTCAGACATATTGCAAACAAACTTGGGTTTATTAGTGTCTAAGTTCAAGAGGGGGGGGTGAATTGAACTTATAAAGTTTTCAAATAGATTCGGGTTTTTAACAATACAGAGCAAAAGAATCGATTTATCTTGGAAAGAAAAAATTTATTTTTCTGCTTAGTTTATCAAGATAGTGTTTCAGGTATATGCTTTCTAGATATTAAGAGAATTAAGCAGCAAGCAATGTATCACATTAATATGCAAAGATGAAAACTAAGAGTTGAATCTAGAAACAATCTTTGAATATTAAACCACACACTTGAATAGAACGTGGCACTTGATTGGCTTTATTTTAACAAAGAGATTTACTTCTAATACAATTAAATTAGACACTCAGTTAACTACAAGTTATTTATATCAGTTTTCAAAATATAAAGAACAGTATGAACAAACCCAGAAAGAGCAGATTCAATTTTAATTGAACAGGTTTATTTTCTAGCAAATCAACACAAGAAACCGTAAATGAGTGCAGAGATTAAGAGAGATTGAACACCACACGTTTATATTGGTTCACTCAAACGAGCTACATCCAGTCTCACGTTACCCAAGGTGAAATCCACTAAAAAATAGTACAAATCGATTACACAACCTTAAGTTCTTGAACCCTACAAGAACAAGGCACACCTAACTGAAAAACACTATTTCAACACTACCAACACTTCAAGAAACACTATCAAGAAGTGTCTTACAATCACTATTACGAAAACAAGAATGATGAATACACCTGAAAAGAGAATGCAGAATTTTGAAAAGACCGGTAGAATAGATTGCAATACTCAAGTGACAACACCTCCTACCAAGCTTAGGACACACAAGAACAAGCACACCTTTATTTCTTTTGAAAACTCTTTCAAGAACACGTACAAATCCTTTTAAACTCACTGAAAACTTTTAATCTTTGTTTAAAAGATTTCTCAACACACTTTCAAGTGAGATATGTCTCTCTTTATATAAGAAATGATTTATAACAGACTTTCAAAAAACAATTTAAAAAGTTGTTATAAAAAGAACATATTGAAAATAAAATGAATAGATTTATTTTCACAAAAGGCAAAGAGAGATTTCCAACTGTTGCACTCAGTATTTTGATAGCATAAGATACCGAGTTAAGCTTCTTAGTGCAAAAACAAAGCTATTAAAAAAACTTAAAAAACAAGGCACCAATTTAAAAAAGAATTTATTCTTTTAAGGAACAACATATTCATTTTTTGTGCAATAAAACATATTTTGAGAAAAAACATGAGAAAAACATTAAGAAAACATTGTGTTTGATCTTATCACCTTGATTAGGGTTATGAGGTGGATCACGATGCAAAAAGCTACCTTAAACACACTCTAACCTATATACCAGACCACCCAAATACAATTTTACAAGCTTCAAAGCAAGGCACACACTTTATTGCATCAAACACGTATATTGTCTTCAAGGAGCATCATCCATCTTCAACAAGAGGTACTCCAACATACCTCTTAATAGACTCAGCCGCAACACTTAAAGCAGAAAAATACACCATATATGGTAGCTAAAAACTCAGCAGAAAACCAGTAGCAGCACTATAAACAGAGAAAATGAGTTCGGGACTACACATTCACATGCCCAATTTTGCATTCGTAGTAAAAAACCTTTACCCTCTAAGTTGTCAATTGCATTTTCCTCACCGTGTTGTCTCAAATATAACTACATTTTTATATAAAACCAAAATTCATTTGGGACAAAATAAGTACAAAAAATGAGAACATAAATAAATACATCCTTTAACAAAAGCCAATCATATAAAAGAAAATAGCACAAAGTATTGACCTTGTCCTAATATAAATCATAGGCAGTATCAACCAAGTCCCAAGCAAAATAAAACACCCACATGAATTAAAAGAAAGAATGCAGGTGCATAACAAAACCTACAACAAAAACTAGGTGCAGTTATATGATTATACCTTGTCTCCCCTTCACTACCTCATGCCACGACCAAGCCCTTGCAAGATTCCAAACTCTGTGCACAACAAGAAATCGGTGAAAGGAGAAATTGACCGTAAATGCTAGAAGGAAACAAGAAATACAACAACAAACCAACCACAGAAGAAGAACTTGAACCCACGAGCAAAAAGAAGGAAAAACAACCTACGAATTTGAAAGCATATGAAGGCACCAACTTAAAGAAGAGCTACCGAATGCAAAGAAAGGGAAATAGAAATGAAGCAAAATATTACCAAACTCAAACTGCAACACGCCTCATCTTAAGCAACATAGGGTTTTCAAAAGTGGTGGTTTGTGAAAATTGGGGTGTTGTGAATTTGGGGATTCAAGCTCAGGTTAGCTTTTAGGTTGGGGAAAACCAGTTTCAGAAAATAGAGTGAAAGGAAAGCACTAAGAATTTTGAGCGCATATACAAAATCACACATTAGATTTAAAAAAAAATTATTTATTTTAATACTTTACAAACGAATCCTGCCTCAACACTCCACCCTTACATACGAATTTTTTATATGAATTTTTTTACAAAAATTATATATTGTTATATAAAAAAAATCGTATGTAATAGAAATTTATATATGGATATAATTCTATATGGACTCTTGTATTACATATAAATGATCAAAATTTCTTTATAATAAACACCTATCATTAATTTATTAATTTATGAAAGTTGACTCTTATCCTCTTGATACTACCTCAAACCATCTAAAAATACCTTTAAAAATAAAAACACTAGCTTCACATGCAAATAGCGTACCATCAACAAACTATAGAATATTTACTACCTAAACTAGCCCATCCTCCAATAGAATATTAATTCTATAAGAACAATGTTGTAAAGGATTTAGAATAATTTTATTTATTTTAATGTAACGTGGAATAATTAACTTTCTTTAATATAAGGTGGACAAATATTTCTAAAGTTTTTAAGATAGTATATTATTATGATCATAGCGTTTCAAAAGAACATCACAAATCCACGGGAAGAAACATGTTGGGGGAAATTTTATAATATATAATTTTATAATAGTTTTCTCAACATTCAAAATACCATTACTAAAGTTTAATATATAATTTGGAAAGAAAAAACAGATAGAAAATATGTTAGTTAAAGAAAAAGAAAATGGTGCGAAAAGAAACACAAAATTGATAATGGAGATATTGAAGAAGATTTTGCAAAGCCTAAACCCTAAAAAGAAATGAGTTGCAGAAGACTTCCTTTTGAGGGAAACAAGAAGAATGAATCTGTGAGAAAGAAGCATGGAAATGAGTTTTTGTGTGTAAGTTGTCTCATGCGTTAGGTGTGGAAACTACTCACAATAAATAAAGAATGTCACATTTTCCATTAATATGCCAAACTCTACTTGCATGTTAAACCTAATCACACTTCTTTTGTTATTCTTCTTCTTTGATGACCTTCACCATGCTAGCAACTTATTAGTCACACTTCAAATATTATATTAATTAAGTTCAACTTTTTAAAACTTTCAATCACTTAAATGCCACTTAGATTTTAGAATATACTTTTAAAATATCTATAGAAATCAACAATATTATCTTATATAAGAATTTTTAATTTAGGCAATAATATTAATGATTTTTTTTAAGTCAAAGCATTTTTTGTTGAAGGATAAAATTATAAATGTTAAAAGGAGGAGTTAACATATAGGTTAATCTTTATTTTACTTTGCCTAAAAACTTATTAGGGTAATTTATCTGAATTTGTTTTGATAAAGATATGATAACACATAAAATAAAATTAGATTAATCCAAGTTTTTCTTTAGGTAGGAAAATGTAAAAAAAAGTAGAAATTAATTATACGTATATAATGTTGCAAAAAATAAAAATAAAATGTTTTTTCATTATCATAATTTATATACGTGATTGTTAATCAATTCATAATTCATAGGTAATTATGAGTGACTGTAATTTTTTTTTTGTATTATTGTTACCTAATAAATCTTTTTTTCTTATTTTTTAATAAAAAATAATACTTTTTTATTTCTTTTTATCTTTTCCTTTCCTCTTCTAGTTGCTATTTACTAAAGTATTTAACATAAATATATATCCAAAAACTAATACTCAATATATTTAATTAAGTCAAAAAAAATTAAGAAATTATGATTACAATTTTAATAAATATATTTATTATATAATATCAATGTAAATTTAATAATTTTACAGATTTGGATGATATGATAGAAAGTAAAGAAGTGAAAATAAAAAATATATCTAATGAAAAAGATTGTTTGAATTGAGAAAAATAAATAGAGTTAAATAATTTTATTTATTATAATAAACAATTGGAAAAAAAAACATCCAATAGTAGGTGTATATAACATTTCAAAACAACTTTCTTTTAATAATACAATCAATTAATTAATTTATATATATATATATATACTAAGAGGAACACAAATTTATAAATACTAATAGAACACACAAGCGTATGAGTTCACCTTTTTTAAATATTTCTAAAATTTTGTTTACTATTTTTTTGAATATTTTAAAAATTTGTTGTATTCTCATTATTATAAATATTAAGTTATAAATTTATAATAATTATATATAACATAAATTTACAAATATCACTATAAATTTTATTATATATAAAATAGAGTCTCATATTTGAAAAAAAAAATATTATTAGAATAATTATTGAAATAAAGATATTATTAAATTATAAAAATATTTTTATTAAAAATAATTATTTTTTTATTTTGTAGTATGTAATTTTTTTATTGTGTATTTTATTGGGAAAAATTATTTATATTTAAAAAAATTAATTATTTAAAGAGTAAAATAGTAGGAAATGAGGTTTTTTTTTCAAAATTAAAACTTTCTAAATTTTTAATTTAAAATAAATAATTATTATATTTATTATATTTTAGTATTATTAAGGATAAAATTGGAAACGAGAGAAAGCCTAAAGAAAAATGAAAGAAGAAAATCCCTTATATATGGTTATAGATATAGAAGTCTTCCTTTTTTTACAATCTCTCATTGTCATAAATTAAGAGGTTTTCTTCTTCTTTTTCTTTTCATTATATCATTTATATTTATTCCCTCCTTTTCGTCTTAAAAAACAATTCTATATTGTGGAAAGTAAATAAAGGTTTAGAATAAAAATTGATTAACACTAACCTAAGTGTGAAATATGAAAAACATAACTTAGACCCATTATTAATATATTATATCATTTTTTTAATATGTTAGAAAATGAAAATGACCTATGATATGACAAATTTACGAATAACGTACGTTACATGAGATTTAATGTACAGGTTTAAACGGTAAATCATTCAATCTAAAAATTTGCTGAATTTATTAAGAAAATGTGAATATCAAATGAGATTTTAGTGATATGATATAGACAATGAAAGCTTGGTATAAAAATCATGTGTTAATTAATTAGTTGTAAGAACCCTAATCCACGAAAAACCCTTTTATTATTTCAATTTTTGGCACTTGTGTTTCCGAGTTTCCCTTTTCGGGAATTACGTTATACCAAATCACTCGTCACAGCATAAATTTTGTATCCTAGCATTGAATGCACAATTACATGCCACTCCTTCTATCTTTTTCTCTCACTCTCTTTCTCTCTCACTCTCACTCTCTTTCTCTCTCACACCAATACCAATAGATCACCAATGCCGCTACACAGTCTCAGATAAAACTGCAAATTCTTGTGTGAGTGAGAATCATGAGCGGAGAAGAGAGCAAGGGTTCTGCTTTTCTGGGAACCAACACCCCTTATTCAGGTTACTTTTCGCTCATCACTTTCTCTCTCCTGGTGTTTCACTATCTGGGGTTTTACGTTTTTTAGTATGTAAAAAAAAACCATGAACTTTAACGTTTTTTTACTTTGTTTTCTGTTGTATTTCCATTAAATAAATCGTGGGTGTTCTTCAGTTCACAATGTAGGTTATAAAAGTTTCATTTTTGGTCATTTGCATTATTGCTTTGGTGGTTTGTGTAGCTGGGTGTTTTTACAAACCTGTTTTCGTCCAACAACTGTTGGAAAAATGGGAAATTTGTGAAGGTAAATGGTTTTTCTTTGAAGCCACACTTGGCTAGTTATATAAAAATTAAATTTTTTTTCTACTTTCCTCATTATTTTTAATGTTTTCCCTAAAAGCAGTTCTGGGTTATGTGGATAAATCCCTTAAATCCCGTAGGTGGTTGTACAAGTGTATCATACAGATTTTCTCCCTAGGTTGAGACATCTCTATTCATTTTGTATATATGCATGTCCCAGGTTGTGCCTCTAGTGAATCTCTCTGATCACGGATTACCAATTTCTCCACTGAATAGTTCGGTTGCTAGCTCCAAGTTTTACTGATATTATCTGACGATTTTGTAACTTTAATTTCAATCGTTGAATTGTTAATGCAGTTGATAGTTGTCCTGAGTCGTTTCAATCTTTTATCTTCGACAAGCTTTTCTTTTTATCAAAGGTAGACCATAGAAATATGGTTAATTGATTTGTGACTGTTGTTATTCCAAAGGCAAAATGTTGTTCGTTTTTATGCCTGCCACTTGTGTTGGCGCCCCGCCCATTACATTGACAAATTAGGAATGGGAAATGGAAGCGTGTTTAGCTGGGTGTGCTGTCCAATTCATAATAATGATAATAATAATAATGCAGCTGGAATTGAAGTGTACGAACTGTATTAGAGGTTAATGCAGATGAGAATTCAGTTTTTTAATATTCAGGATGCATGTTGATGGATCAATTACTAGCAGGTTGTTGTTATTGTTGCATTATTTTGAGTTAATGTTTGGTTTGTAAAACTATATGTTAAACACACTATAATGGTTTATTTCTCTTCTGGCTTGCACCTTCTGCATATATTATTGTAGTCTTTTCTTTTTGTAAACGTATTAGATATTTTTGGCAGGTGATAAATATAGTGTTTAATTCACAAGAGGACAGTCATGCATATTGCAAATTTGTTAAATATATTTCCATACAAAATCGTGTTGAACTTCATTTATCGGCAGAACTTTAGACACATAATGAAGTTCAAGCTAACAATGTTGTATTTCTCCACAGGTTTTCTTCTTGACCCTGCAAAATGGGGTGTGCTGAGTTTGCCTGAAAAACAAAGACTAGTCCATGAGATTGCTCGACAGTCAAAAGATGCCTCTAATTTGCTTCAGACATTTACACGCAGGGAACTTCTAGAAATAATCTGTGCTGAATTAGGCAAAGAGAGGAAGTACACAGGCTATACCAAGAGTCAAATGATAGAACATCTTCTGAAGATAATTTCTAAGAACTCTAACTTGCATGTCATCGGAAATATGCCTGCTCCTACCAGAAGTTGCATTGGATCTAAAAGGAAAAAGAAACCTGCATCTGAGGATTTACAACAAGCTCCTCTAGAGAACATTAAAGAGGAAATAGTAAAAACCTTTTTGTGTCAAAATGTTGCATGCAAAGCTACATTGAATCCAGAAGATTCTTTTTGCAAGAGATGTTCTTGTTGCATATGTCATTGCTATGATGATAACAAGGATCCTAGTTTGTGGTTGACCTGCAGCTCCGATCTTCCCAATGAAGAGTCATGTGGAATGTCCTGTCATTTGCAATGTGCTTTGAGTAATCAAATGTCTGGCATTTTGAAGGGTAGTTGTGGTATTAAGTTAGATGGAGCCTTCTGTTGTGTTTCTTGTGGAAAAAGTAATGAACTGATGAAGTAAGTTGGTTATATACATTTGTTATACCCGTATTCAAAAGTACAATATGCATTAGATAATTACATGCATTCATTATTCGAATTTTTATCACTCACTCATAAACCCTATTAATAACTTGTCATCTGTTCACGTTATTGGGAAAACTGATTAACAAAAGAAGTGTTATCACAAAGTTTCATATTAGTTGTCTGCTGCAGTGTAAGGTGGCTCTTGTAAGATACAGTTTTGATTTTTTTTTAATGGATGTTTGGATTTTACAGGACATGGAGAAAGCAATTATTGGTTGCCAGAGAAGCGAGAAGAATGGATATACTGTCTTTGCGAATATCCCTGGCTCACAGAATTCTTGTAGGAACAGAAATGTACAAGGAACTGCAAAAGATTGTAGAATCTGCTCTCAAATTACTGGAGAATGAAGTGGGATCACTTGATCATGTATATGCGAGGATGACACGGGGAATTGTAAGCAGGCTTTCGTGTGGTGCTGAGGTTCAGAGATTGTGCTCTACTGCAATTGAATGTTTTGATTCAAATTTTTCTGACCTTCTCTCTGTTTGTGTGGAAAAGAAAGATGCACCAAGTAAGCTTTTTATTGTATTTTTAATGGTCATTTTATTGAAAATGCCAGGCAGAACCAGAATCTTGATTTTCATGATAAATAAAATACAGTAATCTTGAAATTTTGGTTCCAGAATAATATGACGACTCTCTCAATATGTGGAGGAATAAAGGGAAGAACTAAATAATTTTACATTTTCAGTTTCTCTTCAATATGGAGAGTTCAGTGGTTTACACATTGGCAAGTCTCATTCCATGGTAGACAATGATTGAGATGAATGAGAATATGAAGTTGCATTTCTTCCATATGATTATATGTATATGACAGCATGAGAGATGATAAAATAAATCAATTGAACCATTAAACAATGTTGTTTTGGTTGATGCTTATTTCCGTTTCACCTTATTTTTCTGTAGAAAAAAAGAGGATACTATGAAAAGAATACTCTCCGGAGTGATTATTATATAGTCTTGTTTTTCATATGGCCCATAAACATTCCTCTGCATGCATTTTATAGGCGGGAGTATCATCACCTGAAAGCAGCACTGGCTTTTTTTCCTGCATTAGTAAATTTTGCTTTAAGTTACCCACGCTGAATTGACTTTTCTTGTGACTTTATTGGGCAGCATGTTCAATTCGTTTTGAAGAGTGTCTTCCTACTTCAGTGGTTATCGTGCTCGAGTACAATGACAAACTTTTAAAGAACTTTCTAGGCTGCAGGCTTTGGCACCGAGTATCAACAACAGACTACCCTGAACAACCCACCTTCATTTTCTTGAGGCCTGAGAAAAGATTCAAGCTAGAAAACCTCCATCCTTCAACTGAGTACTTTTGCAAGGCTTCTCTGTTCAGCAGCACAGGGATTTTGGGTGCTGCAGAAGCTAAATGGGTGACCCAGTGTGAGCCCACCAATTCTGCAAAAGGTATAGCTTGTGGCGGAAATCGATTTCGATGGTCCCCGCAGAGATCCTCAGGTACAGGAGTGGAAATGTGTGCACAGGACCATATAACCACAGAGTCTGCCAATTCTGACATGAAGTTATCATCTCGACAACATCCTGGGAAACCCATCATTTTGAACATCAGGGGCAGGTTTGAAGAGTTCCTCTCCAAGCCTCAGTCGCTAGAGCCTTTTTCATATAAAAATCTTGCTGCAGTTTCACCTTCCACACCTTCTAAATCTTATGAAATGAGGCAAATTCCTGGTTTGAATTCTAGAAAGCGGTCGAAGGAAAATGACTACGAGTATTCTGTGAGGGTGGTGAAATGGTTGGAGCATCTAGGCCACATAGATGAAATCTTCAGAGTAAGATTTCTGACTTGGTTCAGCCTTAAGGCTACTCAACAGGAGAGAAGGGTGGTTAGTGCTTTTGTTGATGCATTGATTGACGACCCAGCAAGCTTAGCAGACCAGCTCATACACACTTTCAGTGATGAAATATGTTGCGAGCAAAAACCCTTGTGAGGATGTGTTCTACACTAAATACTTCTGAGCACTGAAAGATTGGAAAGAAAGTTTGTTATGCTTTGTGGGAGTTATAGGGACAGTCCATGGATGAGGTTTTTTCAAGTCTTCATTTCTTCTTCCTGCAGGAAGTAGTTTAAGGTCTTTATACCATTTAGTTTCCATTACGTACTACTGCTCACTGGACTCATTGTTGGATTATATCACATATCCCCACAAAAGCGCTCTACCTTAAATTTCTCCTCACTTTCTATTATTTATCTAACAATGGATATGACTTAGGGTGTGCTTGTTTTTCATTTAGTCACATTCTAACCAACTTTCTTACTTCCCAACACAAACCGTAAAAGGAACTTAGACGATGGATTGGTGTTTAGTTGGAAGCAACTACAGAAGAAATATTCTAAAAAGTAGTAAGATCGTCAATAGTGAAATTGAGTGCGGTTTTAAATTATTATAACAAAATTTATACTAAATATAAAAATACTGGGAAAACAACGAAAAATCCAAAATTAAAGCAACTCGTAAATGTCAAGGTTTACCTACACAATCCCTATTAATCTAAAGAAAAAAGACTTGTTAATGTAATAATAAGTAAAAAATTACGAAAATATGAGTAAAGGGAACATAAATTTGATAAGAAATTGGAGAGGTAAACCACTAAATCCAACAGAGTGGAACATTAAATTTTGACCAATACTGCATCCGTTAATAACGCTCCGCTATTTGGAAACCTTACTGCCCAAGCCATCTCGCCATGGCACACCTATTAACCTGTATGATTGTGTTTGATTATAATTAAAATTCATTTACGATAACATGAACTTGGAACTACAGTGTTTTTATTTTTGTTTGCTATTCTCCGAATTCGTTCACTCACAGTTAAGTCATTACAAATGATTTTGCTTTATTTTTTTTCCGATATTGAAGGGTGGAAAAAATTGTATTCCCATAAAAGATAACGTAAGAAATATTTTTTTCAACCACTTAAATTCTACTTTAACTCTTATTTTTCATTCTAATTATTTTAAATTTTATAAACATTCTTTAAAATGATAAAATATATGCTAACAATTTTTAAGAATACTCCCGAAAATAATATTCCTAATAATATCATTAAAAATATAATTTATAAGGATTTCAGCTTCTCTAAATATCAATACCTTGTAGTAGTAATACAAACAAGATTAACATGGGTAAAAAATTGTGAAAGACGCAAATGTGATGTTAGTGATGGTGAAAGTCTAATTTGAAAAACATTTCCATAATACCCTTAGCGGCCCATTAGATGCTCACTGCATCACAATATAGACAGGAATATAGCACTTGAGTAAAAGCATTTGATTGTAATTTCAACACGTATCAGCGCTCCACATGTGATTATAATTTTGCAGTTTCTACTTTCTAGCCAAATGATGCATGGATTTTTTTTATCTGCACCAGTACATTTTTAGATAGTACAAAATCAATTGGACGTCAACTGATCAAACCGTGCCATGTACCAAATACATCCCTAAAACTTTCTCACGTTTGTGTATTAGTACAAACAGTACCGCCAAATAGCTGACCTCCTTGACATTAATCTATGAAGTGACTTCAGATGATTTATTTAGTTTTTTCACTGGCTGGAAATTCATTTCTCTGTAACATCATGATGGGCCCTTCATGAATCAGCTGTCATCATACATTTTCTGCATCATTGGCAGCTTCATTGAATGCAGCAGCCAAGTACTCAGCAAGGCTTGGTTCAGAACTGGACTTGACAGAAGCAGCAGATGATCCCTCTCCTATTGTACTCTTTGATTTTGAAATCCAGGGTTTTACTTTCTCAGGTATATGTGAAGTATGTAAAGAACCAGTAATTGCCTCCCATATTTTAGGCTCTAAACGGTTCCACGGATCTTCAACCATGGAGCTCTTGTAAAATCGATTGGGACCAGGACCTGCGTTTTCATTGGACCAACGACCATGAAAATTTGGTCCTCGTCCACTACCCTGTTCTGAAACAGAGCTGCGAGGGTTGTGCCATACACCCCTGCCTCGCGCTTGACCAGGGCTAGGACTGTAACAAGGTCTAGGACTGCTCCTGTATCCAGGAGAAGGATTGGAACTGTAACTGGGCCTAGGACTGTTCCTGTATCCTGGAGAAGGATTGGGACCGTAACTGGGCCTAGGACTGTTCCTGTATCCTGGAGAAGGATTGGGACTGTAACTGGGCCTAGGACTGTCCCAATCTCCTGCGGAAGGATTCGGACTGTAACTGGGCCTAGGACTGTTCCAGTCTCCCGGAGAAGGATTCGGACTGTAACTGGGCCTAGGACTGTTCCTGTATCCTGGAGAAGGATTAATACTGTAACTGGGCTGGTGAGCTATACCCTGCTGTGCAGAGTTATATAATGGACCACCTGATGGTTCGAATCTAGGATTTGGATATCTACCACCACTTGGTGGATGGAATAGGAAGTTATCGTGAGCAGGACCTCTAGGTCCACTCAAATCCAGGTTTCTATATGCTGCTGCTGATACTTGAAAGGGAGGCAGAGTCATCTGTGGATTTGTTGATTCTGTTATATCAATCAATGAATAACAATTGTCATTGAGGAAAAGATAAGGTAAATCTAGATAGTAGAGTACACGAGAAATTCGAGGTAGTTAATACTAAAGAACATATAAAACTAACTAAAAAGCAATGCTGCATACCTTCAATCAACCATTATTAAATAAAAATGGACCAGAGAAACTTCTCATAGGTTAAAGAGTAGCATGAAGTTTTGGTCCTTGAAAGATTGGGACTGCGTCATTTGAATCATCCAAAAATATTTAAATTACCATATAAATTGGTACCTTTAAAAAATCCAAATTGGACTCCACCAAATCCTTTAGGCTACATTGATATTACATAATCTTCGGAAGACTAGATTTCCTACTTGATTGAGTCAAATTTCAAAACGGTGTAGATTGTTGTCAATTGATGCAAATAATCTTCTGAAAACTTTTTCAATGTAAAAAATCAACATTTGAAGGGTAAACAACATATCAGGCTACTTGCTAAATAGGTGTCAAAGGGGAAGGGTGTTGAGGGATTGTAAAGTCCTCATTTCATTATGCATGGACGTAGTATAAGTAATATTCACCATAAATCAGGCTTATTATCTTAGTGCTACATGAATCTACAAGACTGAGTGGATAGCTACTTATACAAATCAAATTAAAGGATACCAACGTCAGTTAAACAGTAACTGATAAACATATCAGTACCTGGATGTGGTGATGAATATTGTGCCATAAGAGAACCACCAACATTTGGAGGGAAACTATCTGGTGCAGCCTGGATACTGGTATTGTTCCTTTTGTTAGAAGAGAAGGCACTCATCGGATCTGTATAAAAGTCAAACCTTGGAGCAGCATATGATTTATCCCCTGATGGCATAGATAAAGGAGTTTCAATCAGGGGATTTGAGAGAGAACCGGGCATCGCAAAACCTTCCACACCACCAGAAACTTCAGCATGATCAGCTTGTGTGCGCATTTCTCTCAGCCTTTTCTTCCTCTGCTCTGAATCCTCCATGTAACCTGAGAATCCAAAGGGTAATTACAGCCACAATATGAATAGGCAATAATAGCCGCCATAAAATTTGTCACAAACACAAACTAAAATCACTGCTCGAAACAGCAAAATCAATAAGCAAAACAAACAACTCAAAAAACTGTTAATTTTGTAGGTAAATAGTACCTTGTCATATCCCAAATTTTTATTTAAAGCACCCTTTACCTATTTCAGAAAATGCATCAGACAGCACTGGTCAAAATTTGAACCATTTCACTCCAAACACTGGATAGTAAATCACAACATAGATTAACAAACACATGCAAGACTACCTTCAAGAACTACAAATATTTCTGCAGTGGGAAATATCTTGTAAAGGAGAACAATCATTAAGCCAGTTAACTGCAAACTAATGAGTATGAAATTGCCAAAAGTCAAACTTTAATGAGCTAACAAACGTTGAGTCAAAACTCAAACTCAAACCAAATTCTGATAAGCCTGTTCACGGATCAGGTCCAGCATAAAAACTGAACCAAACTGCTTATTCTTGAAGAATAAAATCAAACTGAGTTCTTGATTCAGTAAATCATTTTTAATTCATAAAGTGGATCTTGTTCTATAAACCTGCTTAAAACCACTGAACCGGTTTTAGCATTGTGAACTGGTTCTGACTAGTTCCCAAACCACTTCAAAAATATATTTCTCCCAGTGTAAAAACAGTTCAAGAATCCCTTTTTTTTATGAACAGTTCAAGAATTGCTCTTTTGCCTATATCCACAGTTCAAAAGAACCTTTACCCAACATACAGAAGAATATTGTAAAAATAGTGTAATAATAATCAAACGGCCAAGGACAAGACTGCTGAACATGATGGTAAACTTTATTCTGCCTTCATTATTAATAACAAAGGTAACATGCGCACCATTCACATTATAAAACATTTATGCCAGGAAAAGATACCATAGTTATCAATCCTCAACAGTGAAGTAGAATGTTAGGCCCAAATCACTTTAGTGGGATGACCACTATTTTGAGGATGATAGATACAAGATAAGTAATTTATTGTATACATTATAAACGGAAAAATTAAAAAAGAGAACTTGTAAATGTAAGGGGTTGAAACCTATAAAAATAGGAATGTTGTATAGTTAAAAGAAGCAATCAAGACTGAAGAAGTGAGTAACAGAGCAACTAAAAAGAGAGTATGAAGAGTCAATCTAACAGGAAACGAAGTTCCTAACTTTTACAAACAGAACATTTTAAAGAAGTTGAATTTAGACTGTGTGCAAAATAAAAATATACTCAGTTGCAATATATTTATTCTCGATTATAAAAACAACTTATGAATCTTACTTTTGCAAATAACCAATGTTATCAAGACCATATTAAGCATAACTGGAGGTCTACCCGTCTCACACCATGCCATGAATCAACTCTTCCCAAAAGTTTGAGCATTTGGGAAAAGGAAAATGAATGGTTATACATAAGCACGGCAAAAGAGGGAAAATATTTACTAGTTCACTTTCGGTCTATGAGGCTCGGACATACCTCTTAAATGGCGTATCCGTGTCGGACACTCGTAAGACACTTGTAGGACACATATCCATGAAGTGTATAATTCAAAAAATATTTGTTAGATTTCTAACAATTCTAAAACGGTTATAACGCAATTTTAAAAAGGAGAAATAAAAATCTTTTTGAATCAGACATAAGAAACAACTTTCTACTACAAAAGAATACTGAACATAGTTCTACACAAATCTTTATTATCAATTTATATAATTCATAATTATAATATATATATATATAAGTGTGTCCCTATATCCTACATTTTATTAATTATACGTATCTCCGTGTTCATGTCCATGTCGTATCAATGTCCGTGTCAGTGTTTGTGCTACATAGCTTTCAATATAAAAGAGACTATGTACCTTTCAAAAGATTAATAGATAACATCCTGTAAAAATTGCAATAAGAACAACTAAATTAACAATCAATTGATCAAAATTACAATTGAAACTTCAATTCAAGTTCATTAGAACTAAAAATCACCTTGCTGGAACCTACAGAACTAGGTCACGCTGACTATGAGAAGAAGAGTCTTAATATCAGGTAAAATCAAATAGAGGGTAAAAGTAACAATAACTGCAACCTCAAACTGAATTTTATAGCAAGTAACTCCTTATATCCTATAGCAAGCATTTAACTCAAAATAGCACGTGATTTTTTGTTATTAGAAAAGTGATCCAACAGATCTAATACACCGATGAATATAGGAAGACAAGGTGCAAGAGCAAACACATAAAACATTTGAAGAGAAATGTAGCCAATCTTGCAGTCAAGCTCAAGCCTTACTCTATCACATTTCTCAATTTTGTATAGTTCTATAACCTTATACGTCTGTCTCTACCCACTCTCCAACTTCAAATAATCCCATCTAACAATCAATAGGACAAATTCATAATGTCATTCTTATTCGATAACATCAATTTATTCATTAACTATATTGATTCACACTCACCACTTAAATATTGTGTAGTCTATAATAAAGAATTTGCTATTACTCTGATGATTCTCCTCTACCAACTGGAGGCATCAATTTATCAATTTCCCATGTATCTCCCGCATCAACAACTTAGAATTAGCAACAATGTGTTTGCTTTTATAAACAATATCTCTACATAATTCATGTCTAGGAGTTGGCCTCACTGTTCTTAATTGAAAAAGGGGATTTCTTACAACATTACTACTATACAACTCTCTGGCTGGATGGACATGCTTCCACCAGAAATCATACAGTGCTATTTTCATTACATCCCAATACTCTGCATCACGATGTAACCTGAATAGACTACTACCATTAGGAGTCCAAACATAAAAATCCATCCAATCCCTTCCTAGAATCTCCATTAAACCCTGAGCTTGAGGGATATAATGAATTGGAATTCGAGACCAAGGGAAAGCTTTACTTATGTCCCCATCGAAATATGGACACTTTATCTCCAGTATTCCACGAGAAGGCAATCCATGCACTAGACTGTCAATTACACCATCTGGTGAAGCAGCAAGCCAGCTGTCTTCTGGGTGTGAATCATAGACTTGAAATTCAGGAAACAACACTGTATTTCCAGTTATCAGTTTGTATCTTTCAAGTGCTTCCTCCTCTTTGATATTGCTCCAACAGGTGGCAAGATTTCCAGAGAAAGGTTCAATAGCACCAATCTTCTCTAACCACAGCTGGACCCTTTGCCGACGCCAAAACCCAATAGCAGCAGCAAAAGTGCTAGCTGTCAATTTGTTTCTCCTAAGTGCTTGCCAGTTTTTAAACCAATGTTGAAGGCAGCTAGCTTGAAGGACTGAATAAGTTTCAACAGATGTGTATTTTAACATGCTACCAAGTGAGTGCAATTTTCTAAAAGGTTTTTTGAAGCTCAGGTATTGGTATTAGTTTCTCTAATAACCAACCAGCACAGAAGCGTTACTACTAAAGTTTCTCTTATTACTTAGACATGCAACAAGTGCATCCACATAACAGCAACTTTGGTGCCTGAAACATTGCAGCCAAACATGAGAGAATGAAGAAGCAATTTTACCATCATTAAAGAAGAGATAAACTGTCACTTGAACTTTAGATGTAAGCTAGGCAACAATGGAATAGGTAAATGGTATTTAAGAGAACAACAATGTATATGGAAATGGTAAGTTTTCTACAAACATTTAACACATATATGGTTTCATTCCCAGCTAGCAAAGAACCAGTAGTAGAAAGCTCAACCATTGAAACTTAAAATCAAAACAGCTTCCCACATTAAAGTTCAGAGGAATTCTAAAGTATGTGATGATTGTGGCATTTCATTAAACATAATGACACAGGGATTCACAAACCCACAGAAACAGAACAGACCTAAACCATAAAGAACATTGAAGAGGAGTTGATGTGAGAAAGAAGGAGGTGCAAGATAGGTTTTACCAAAAGTGATGAAGTTGACAGTGGATGTGATGTCTTGGATGAATTATGATGGTGATGGACACGGAGAAAGAGAGAACTGGGGAAACGTCCTAGTGTTAAATAACAGTCAGATAGATGACGTACAAATTAATTATTTGTTTTACTGTTGAGAGGTTTTTTTTTAATATTTTAGGTAGGAATAAATTTATTTGATTTCAAAACTAAATGGACTGCATTCTCACCTTAAGAAAAATTGAACCAATATTCAGCTACATACAACTAACAGAGATCAGAGTGGGAGTCTCTAAAAAAAAAACTAAATATTCCACTGTTACAGTTAGTCTGTATGAGAAAAATGGACCAACAGAAACAACGTAAACCGAATAGGTTTTCAAAAAGGCCATTAACTGGAGTTCAGGCCGGTAACAATTAGTGTGTTTGAACAACACACAAGAATTGATTCTACCTTACGAAATCATTGTGAAACCATGAAAAAGTAGAAGCAACTATTTGTTGCTTCACCTTGACCATGAAGAATCTATTCCAAAACAACACAAAATCGAGTGCAACCCAGTTTTAGTAAATAATATCCCCAACTAACTTCAATTACTCAGAGGAAAGCATTGAACTCCAATCTCTTAGACACAATCTCTTCAAACTAAAATGCTTGAAGTTTTAACATATTTTAAGTACGTGCAGAGGTAAACACTCAGCGAAAGAGCTGACAAAGAGTCAAATCAAACATCACACAATCAGCACAACAACGATGGAAAATTTCCAAAGAGAACAAACATCCCCTTCATGGGTATTTTTCTTCCTAACCTAAAATCACACAATTCAGAAAAACCATAAATGCGCGACAAAGATTTTGATGTAACAAAAAAACGTTTAAAAGCAAAACTCACAGTGATTCGGTCTTCGATCCTCAAATCCTTCAGCTGAAAGCTTGGGAGAAAGCCGAGAATAGAGTTATGAGAAAAGCGGGAAAAAGATTGAGATTAGGTTATGGCAAAATAAAAGAGTGTGAGAAAGAGAAACGTAGAATTACAATAGTAACCCTCTGAATCGCGTTAGAGATGAATTGAAACGCGATTCACTGACACGGTAGCGTCGATGAAGTTGAGGCCCACGTTATCATTTCCCATTAAAAATAACTAGTATTTAGACACTATAAATGTATATTTATATAATTAAAAATAATATTTCGAAGTATATAAATTATACTGTTACAATTAATTTTAATTGAAACTATTTTTTTAGACCACTTGTTCAATAAATTAAATTTAAAAGAAAATTAAGTAAACAATTTAATATATGAACTATGACGCAAAAGTATATCTTTTTGACAAAAATAATCACTTAGACAACTCACTTTTTAAGAATAAAATGGTCACTAAAAATATAAAATTTTGTATTTATAAAAAAATAAAAATATAAGACAAGTGCAAAAAATTTATTAGGTCTCAAAATATTTTGGTTCAAAAAAGATTTTAGAAAAAATCATATAATGAAATTATCAAGAAATCAAATTAAGTAAATTGCTGTAAACTTTATTATGTGTTTTCAATTTCTAAAAAAAATTAAGAAACTCTTTATTTATATAAACAGTGGTGAAAATTAATGATAGAAAAACTATAATGAAAAGTTACATAAGAGATTTAATATTAAGAGTTACATTAAATAAGAGATTTAATATTAAGAGTTACATTAAATTTAGTTTTAAGTAAAATCTTATATTTAAAATTTGTTAATAAAAAAATAATATAAAAAAGATATTTTAATAAAATAAAATAAAATAGTCATTTTTGTTAAAATATTTTATAGCAAAAATTTGATAAAATATTATGATACATTTACATACATATTAGATAGAAAATAGGTGTAAAATAAAATTTTAATTATTTTTAATCTAACCTTCTAACAATTTTCGTACTTGAATTCTTTTATATTTTTATCTTAATTGAAATAGGGATGAAATTTTAATTTTTCAACAACAAAAATAGATTTTTTTTATAATTAATGAAATTTTAATTTAAAAAATATTACACATACTACCTCTTATGCAGAACAAACCAGTAAAATGAGCTTGCATTCCTTATGTGGGACAAACCTAAATAGGACGAACCTATGCGAGATGGATCAATCTACATTGTCTCCCCTGTTAGTTTCGGCTTCATGTAGACGCATTGTCTCCCCTATTAGCTTCAACTTCATGTAGGATTGTCTCCCCCATTAGCTTCAACTTCATGTAGGTTCATTCAAAAGCTCTAATGCCAAAGATCATCCATTAAAATTGTGTTTGATTAAAACAAAATCATTTTAGTATTTTGGGTATGTTCCTGATAAGGAGATGGGACCTAGAGAACTGTTGACTGGCTTCGTTTCCCTCCTTCTTGTCGGGCAGTCAACTCGAAGTTTAGCTTGCTCATTTTCACCTTAGCGATACTCCTTCGGGTCTCGGTCGCTTTATTCCATGTGAATGTCGAATGGGGGGGGGGGGGGGGGGGGGAGCACACCAGCGAACCCCCCCACACCACCCGCCACCAAAGAGGGTGGCAACACCGATTCCCCTTTTTTCTTTTTTC
>Ga0123342_1003830_pt1 | contig 23657 bp, 14 predicted proteins | sample Turbeawhitnodule_FD_89960 | JGI IMG/M metagenome (GOLD analysis project Ga0123342, IMG submission 89960) | Root nodule microbial communities of legume samples collected from Mexico - Turtle bean Mexico white nodule | ecosystem: Host-associated > Plants > Roots > Nodule | place: Mexico: Nepantla... | reverse complement strand
TGGTCGGCCATGTGGAGAAACATTCTAGAATGTGACCAAATCTTTAGCAAATCTAGGTCAAGTCTCATGGAAACAAGTTTATGCTATTTACACCACAACTAATACTTAAGCTATCCTTAATGGACCTTCATGTTGCTTTCTCTCCCATCCATAGATTGGCCCAAGTCTCACATCCGTAGCTTGGTCATGGACCTAGTAATAGGTCCTAGACGCTCTACCCTTCCTCCTAGACGCTCTCCCTTTAGACGCTCCACCTTGTGCTAGACACTCTTCACTTTGGCCTAGACACTCTTGGTTTGGCTTTGGATGCTCATGTCTTGGCTCTTGTCTTTTTATATGAGATTGTGCTTGGCCCTCTTCCATCAGAAGCCATCGTTCGATGGTCCAGAAAACGTTGAAGGTCTCGAGAATAACTATTTGTGAAGATCTCAAAGAGGAATGTTCCGAGGTTCTGCAGTCAGGGTTGAGGAGACCTGGTTGACCCCGTACAAACGGTATCTCGCCGATGGAATGCTGCCTTTTCATACGTGAGGTATAGATATCTTGTGTCCTTTCCCTTTGGCCATACACCAGATGAAGTACTTCATCATTGCTATTGAGTACTTCACCAAGTGGATTGAAGCTGAGTCAGTTGCACTAATCACAGTTCACAAGGTTCAACATTTTGTATGGAAGAATATTGTGTGTCGGTTTGAGATTTCGAGGCGTTTACTATCGAACAATAAAACTCAGTTTGCTAGCTAGTAACTGGGAAAACTGTGTACAAAACTTGGGATAAAGCAGATCTTCGCCTCAGTGGAACACCCAGAAACGAATGGGCAAGCCGAGTTGGCCAATAGGGTCCTGTTGAGGGGACTAAAGAGAATATTAGAGAAAGCGAAGGGGAATTGGCTAGAAGAAGTTCCAAGAATCTTGTGGTCTTATCACACCACCCCACAATTGACGACGAAGGAGACACTGTTTAGTTTGGTATATGGATCAGATGCCATGATACCAGTTGAGATACAGGAAAATTCTCCCAGGTTCCAAAGTTTTGTTGTTGAAAAGTCTAATGAAGGAAGAAAGGTGAATCTCGATTTGCTGGACGAGGTACGGGATTATGCCCGTATAAATTCAGAAGCTTTAAAGAGAGGAGTGGAACTACAACACAAGACTAAGTCGAAGCCTTGAAAATTTAAGGTTGCCGACTTGGTGATGCGGAAGGTACACCCTTACCAGATTGAGACAAAATGTCTCCAAAGTGGACTGGCTCGTTCCGAGTAATTGAGGCATTGGGAAACGACGCATATAAATTGGAAACTCTGGAGAGTGGAGCCATCCCACGAACTTGGAATGCAACAAATCTCAAGTTTTATTTCAGTTGAGGTGCATATGTATTTCTTTTCCTTTGAATATTGTGTTTTTGTTTGAGACAACACTCTTTTTCCTCTTCGGGGGTTTTTTAATGAGGTCGCCTGTAATAAATTTGTTCTTTGGAAATACTTGAGATGAGTAAATGTCAAATAGTTGAACCATCCGATTATACACATGGTAAGTCGGGCTAACTCGATGTGTGAACGATCACCCGAGTCTAGGCGCTCTCTGAGATGAATAAATAGTTGAATCATTCGATTGTACACATGGTAAGTCTGGCTAACTCGGTGTGTGAACGATCACCCGAGTCTAGGTTGTGAGATAAATAAATAATTGAAGCATGTGATTGTACACATGGTAAGTCGGGCTAACTTGGTCTGTGAACGATCACCCGAGTCTAGGCACTCTGTGAGATGAATAAATAGTTTAATCATCCGATTGTATACATGGTAAGTCGGGCTAACTCGGTTTGTAAACAATCCCCTGAGTTTAAATGCTCTGTGAGATGAATAAATAGTTGAATCATTTGATTATACACATGGTAAGTCGGGCTAACTCGGTATGTGAAAGATCACCTGAGTCTAGGCGCTCTGTGAAATGAATAAATGCTAAATAGTTGAATCATCTGACCATGTGCATGGTAAGTCGGGAACGATTATCCGAGTAGGCACTTTGCGAGGTCAAAGAAGTCATGATAGCCGGCTTTTGGCCAGATTTGCGAAACAAAGGTATACAAGCTAAAGTTGAGTACATGTTCGCTTTGGACACGAGAATATTGTGCATCGAAGGGTTAGTTCTCTGATTAAGTAAGAATTCCACAATTTTTCATGCTTAGTTATGCCTAAGTAGGTTAGATTTTAGTTATACTTATTGCTTCATGCACAATGTCTAGAGATGAGTTAATATAAGTTGTAATAAGGTATTCTTGTATGTATAAGTGAAGGCATTTGTAGTAATGTAGGATAAAATTTCCATAAGCGGTAAACCCTAAACCCTGGGTACCGGAGATACCGAGAGAGCTAAAGTTTCAAAGGTTCGATATTGTTCAGTGATGAAAGCAATAAGAAAGCTAGAATTAAATAAATTTTACAATCATAAATGAATTATAATGTATTGAAGACTATTCTAAATGTTGAGATTATATTCTCACTGATGAAAGTTATTGAAGGAATGTCTATAAAAAGGGATTCAAGACCCCAGGTAAAGGTATGTTTTTTCCTAAGCCCTACACTGATATATTTATAGTTTAAATGTTCTCATTGACTTGATCGTTGGAATGTGAGTAGAGTCCCCTTTATCCGAGTGGAACAACATCTCAGAGTACCAATTGAAAACAAATCTGAAACAAAACTCACCAATTCAATATAACCGAGATCAACCGACGAGAACAAATATTATTATTAATTTTATATATTTAATATAAAGTGCGTTATTTCAGAATATTTATAAAAAAAATGTTGGTAATTCTTACTAAAAACATAACTTAATTATTAATATTCTAACAAAATAGTTTAACCCGAATGATTTAATTTTTCATTAGATTTCACCGTTATTACAAAATTAAAATTTGGATGAATTGTTTTCAAAAGCAGCACGTTTTGCAGGAATCTAGTTGGCAGTTGGTATTTTGACTTTGACATCCGCGTCTAAGAAAGTCAAACCGTCCGTCTGACGTGGCATTAGCCGCTTCTTATCCGCCACGTGCTCCCGCCAAACTCCTATAACAGAGCCTGAGAACAAAATCCATTTTCTAATCCCCTACATCTCCTCCGCAACGATGCCGTATTGCGCCGTCGGAACGCAGCCATCCTTCCCCGTCGCCGACGCGCACCTCGAGAATGATTTCAAGATATTCTACAGAACTTACGGTGGCGGTACAACCAAAGTGCTCCTCATTATAGGTCCTTCATCATCGCTCCTTTTTTTTTAATTCCTTTATAATTTTTTTCTGATTTTATGGAGATTGAACGGACGTTGGTCAGGGTTGGCGGCGACGCACGACGCGTGGGGCCCACAAATCAAGGCCCTGACAGGAACCACCGTCCCTAACGACGACGACGACGACAACGGCAAAGAAGGCAATGGCGGCATCCATGTATGCGCGTTTGACAATCGTGGGGTGGGTCGGAGCTCCGTGCCTGTGGAAAAATCTGAATACTCGTGAGTTGCTATATTCTAGTAACGCTGGGATATTGTGCTTCTTCATTCGGAAATTTAAATGAGATTGTTATCGGCGAGTTTTAACTCTTGGTGTGGTGGTTGTTGGGTGCAGAACCGAGATAATGGCGAAGGATGCAATTGCTTTGTTAGATCATCTGGGTTGGAAAAAAGCCCATATTTTTGGGCATTCGATGGGTGCGTGCCTAGTATTTCCTTTTATGCATGACAGAGTTGAATCCTATTTTGCATGAACTTCTTAAACAAGGGCTTGAAGGGGAAATATACAAGAAAATAAAATGAATTTAGGTGTTTTAACTTATGCATATATGTCAAATTGAACTTTTTACAGAAGTTGGACAACATAGCTTTTATAAAAGTTAAAGTTCATAAGTTAGATTTTGATTTATGAGAAAATTTTAATTCATTTTATCTTTTTCTTTTCTCCAATAAGGACTTATCGAAAAGTAATTCAAGCTTGGCCTTTGTGTAATTTAACTACCTTTCACTGCAAAACAGGAGCCATGATAGCTTGTAAAGTAGCAGCAGTGTTTCCTGACAGAGTCCTTTCCTTGGCGTTGCTCAATGTGACAGGAGGAGGTTTTCAATGTTTTCCGAAGGTATTTAATTGTTCTTATGATCTTTTGGAACCTCCAAAGTGGAGAAAGAAAATCTGTTTTCAGAGATGGTATGAATTTCAGAGAACATTGAACTGCTGCCTTAGAAAACTAAGGTGGTTGGTTGATAAACATCCCCTGATCTCTCATCGTCATCTTGCACTGATTGATGACTGTATCTTGAATATCTGCTGTTTATCTCTTGTCTTCTTTAACAATTGAAACGAAAGAGTTGAAGAACTATAATAAATTTCCATGAAGTTGACTCTTGTTAAAGGAAAAAAAAGTAAAGAAAACAATATAGACCTTAACTATAAGAAAAGGAAACGGTAATTTTCAGACTTTAGATGCAGCTATTTTAAATTGGCCATCAAGATATTTCACATACCTTGATATATATATATATATATATATATATATATAAAAGATACATGTACAAAATGTTTAGGCTGGTTTAAATTTTAGGCACCATACCATACCTCAATACCTATTAGGTGGCTTACTCATTTAATGTTTTGCAGTTAGACCGACAAACGTTATCTGTTGCTTATCGTTTCTTGAAAGCTAAGACTCCTGAAGAGAGGGCTGCTGTTGACTTGGACACCCATTATTCCCAAGTGAGAACCTTTTCTCGCTTTTGTTCATTATTTTCTGTTAATCAATAACAAGTTGTCTTCCTAACCTTTCTCCCCACTTTTTTAATTCCTCTGATTCCACGAAGTGCATTGAACCATAACTGAAACAAAACTAAGTGTGGATTAAAAAAATTGAACCTCTCGATATGTAATCCTATCAAAAAGAGTCTTGCTCTTATCATTAATATTAACATAGAGACGAAGGTTATGTATTTCTTGTCTTGAAACAACTCTGATCTACAGTTATTGATATCTTTAGAGATTTTTATTCATTTTTTCCTTGGGATGAATCTTAAAGATGAATTAATGTATGGCTTGCAGGAATATCTTGAGGAATACGTTGGAACAGATAAGAGAAGAGCTATCTTGTATCAGGTACAGTATTCAAAATAAGCTTATCTTAATTAGTTTGTATTGTAGCTGTGTGTTAGTCAAACAGAAACACACCATACACATTTACAAAGACTAGTGAAAGTTACACAGGTGGTTGCGCATCCCTGTAAGTAAATAATCCAAAGACATGTGTGCATATACTTGTATCAAAGTTTTACAATTCAAACCTGTCATTTATTGTTTCCTAAGTTTCACTTAGAATTCCTAAGATGAACTGTAGGACCACGCATGTCTTATGATTATTTTTGCACAGTGTGATATAAGGGTATATGCTTGCACTGAGAATAAGATAAGGGAGGTTTTGATACAATTGTTACCAAAAATTAAAAGAATTTGCATCACAATGCATAGAGTTAGAGGTAAAGTGAATAGAAGGAAAAGGTGAACTGTGAATTTGTATTGATTATTGAGAATTCGAGAATGTCAACGCTCTCCCCAAAATGAGTTTCCAAAAACCTCCTACTACAGTAATAACATTGCTATTTATACACTGTAATTGCCTAAGTGAATGACTTGTGGGTGTCTATACAATGCTTTGATTGACGTGACCTGACCTGAGAGGAACTTGAGTATTATGGGGTGCTCAAGTCACAGACGTAGTATTGAATGCTTGGTGGAATATTTAAGTGTTTAGTTCTGTTAAAATTCCAAATAGAATTGTTGCAAAACTTGGGTAGGTTAGGGATTGGATCAATTAAAACAGGAAATTAGGAATTGAAAACGTAACAAAAAAAAACAGGATGAAGAGGGGTGCCACAAGTAATGTTTGATAAGCCTAAGGATGATCGTCACAATAATCAGTTCATTTCTGTGTTCTCTTTCGCGTAGACTAGAATTAGAGAAAGATTCAATCTCTGAATTTTTTTATAAAATCACAAGATACAGGGAAGAATCCAAGCAAATAAATATTCTCACTTTTTGTCAAAATATCCATACTTTTTTTCTGATTCCAAAATGTTTTAATACAACTTTAGTTTCAGAGTTTTACCTCATTTTTAAGTAATAAAAGAAACTAAAATAAAATCCCTAATCACAAATAAAGTTGATTTGACCTAGTGGTTGGGTAAACACATTTTAAACTTGTGGTTCTGAGTTCAAATCCTAACTTTGATAAATATTTCAAACAATTTTATGTTAGCTCTGCAAGCATGTTATACATGTAATCAGCCGAATCTCCCCAAAGTGTGTTGGGCCTTCCATAATTTAGCAATAGATGAGCCACCTTATGCTGCAGTAAAAGGACATAAGTCAAAAACATTAAAAGGTTCACATTATACTCACATGGAAGATCAATTTTATAGGCATTGTCATTGATCTTTTCTAGCTCTCAAAATGGCCATCCCCTCTAGGTTAGATCTTGGATTTTCTTGGTCAAGGGAATCTTTGTTCCTCATGTGTACCCATACCAAATTGGTAGGCTCAAAGACCACTTTCTTTCTTCCTTTGTAGGCTTGTTTAGCATAACCTTCAATTCTTTTCTCAAATTGTGTCTTGACCTGCTCATGCAACTTCTTGACATATTTTGCTTTAACCTACCGAAACTTATCTTTAAGTTGAGAAATGTTCGATAAATGTATCAAATCCAAAGGAGTCAAAGGATTAAAACCGTAAACAATTTCAAAAGGTGACATTCTAAGTAGTACTATGTACAACCCTATTAAGCAAATTCAACATGTGGCAAACACTTTTCTCAAGTTCTAAGATATTTTGTAAGAACAACTCTAAGAAAAGTAGAAAGAGTTTTGTTGATCACTTGAATTTCTCCATCAGTTTGGGGATGGCATGCAGTTGAAAACAACAATTAAGTTATGATCGTACCCCACAAAGTCCGCCATGAGTGACTAAGAAATTTGGAATCATGATCGCCTATGATACTCCAAGTAAACCATGCAATCTTACCACCTGCTTGAAGAAAAAATCGGAAACATGATAAGATCCATCTACCTTCTTGCGTTCTGTGAAGTGAGCCAAAACATGTCAACCACCATAGAATTTAGTACTTTCCTCCCTTAGATCAAGGAAAACCTAGAACAAAATCAATAGAAATGTCAATCCGAGGATGTTCAGCTAGCAATGGAGTAGACAAACCATGTTGCATAACCCTCTAGCCTTCTTGCATACAAGACATTTATCACAAAACTTATTATGCATGTCATGCTTCATGTGAGGACAATAGAAATGGTCATGCAAGATGTCATACGTCTTTTGTACCCCAAAATGCCCCATTAAGCCCCCATTATGTGGCTCTCTAATAAGCAAGTCCCTAACTGAACCCTTAGCTACACAAAGTCTCTTGCTCCATATCAAATACCCATCATACCTAAACTACCCATAAGATGAAGTATGAGAACTTGTTTGATATTTATTAGAAAAGTTAGTATCATGCTCATATAATTCATTAATGCAATCAAAACAAAGAAACTTAGTTTCAATGGTAGACAATAATGCATACCTATGGGAGAGTACATAAGAAATCACTTTATTCTTACCTTTCTTATGTTTGATCAGATGCAGAAACTGTTCAAGAAATTCCACCCACTTGCCTCTTGTTGAAGTTTCCTTGTCCTTTCTTAATAATTTCATTAAGCAGTGCAACCAAAGTGCTAAAATCTCTAACAAACCTCCTACAAAAGCTTGCTAAGCTGTGAAATCTCCTTACCTCACTTACATTTTTTGTGGTTGGTCAATTTTGAATGGCTTTCACCTTCTTTGGATCAACCTGCACTCCTTTTGAACTAATAATTAAACCCAGAAAAATAACATGGTCCATAAAAAACACACATTTTTCCATGTTAGTGTATAATTTCTACACCTACAATCCATATCTTGTTTTAAAGGATGTTTTCCATCATCCCCCCTCCATAATCCATGGCACCTACTTCTTAAATCAATTTTTTGAAAATATGCAAGATCATATACTTCGTCTAATAAATCATTTAACCTGGGAATAAGGTGCCTATACTTGATGTTGTTTAGTGCTCTACAAGCTATGCACATCCCTCAGGAACCATCCTTTTTACGCACCAAAATGACTTGAACAACTCATGGGCTCATGCTCTCTTGCACCCATCCTTTATTCATCAATTCTTCAACTTGAGTTTAGATCTCCTTGGTCTCTTAGGGTTGCTTCTATAGGCTGGCCTATTTAGAAAATATTCTCCAAGAATGAGATCAATGTGGTGTTTAATTCCCCTTAGAGGTGGTAGTCATTTAGGTGCTTCATTTGAAAACACATCCCTTAAATCCTGCAAAAGAGAATTGACGCTGAAGAAAGATTAATTTGATTAGAATGGTCAACAACCAAATTGTTGTTTTTGCAATAAAGTAAATAAAGAGGTTTACTAGCAATTAGTAATTTCTTCACTTCACTCACTTTCACTAATCCAATAATTTCTCTCTTAAGTGTTTCACTTTTTTCTTTGCACTCCTTTTAGGTTTTTCACTCAGCTTTGTTTATGTGTTTCACTCATCTCCCTTTTCTCTTGCACTTTCTTTTATATCAATTTCATTTGGTCTCACACACCTCTCTAGGAGATAAGGGCTTGAGAATTATCTTGTTGTTGTGCATGAAAGAGATCTTGTTGGGGCTTTGGTGTCAAACTGTCGTGGCCTCCCTTGAGTTGCCCCTATTGGAGGATCATAGACTCAAGGAAAAATAAAAACAATAATAATAAAGAAGAACAAAAAAAAAGGATGAATAGTACCGTGAATAATACCGCAAGTAGTACATGTGAACAATACTCATAAATAGTGATGTGAATAGTACACACTACAAAAAAAAACACAAGGAACAATACACACGATTATCTTACCACTCAAACCTTGCTATGATACCAAATGATAAATTTCCAAATAGAATTGATGCAAAACTTTGGAATTTAGGGTTAGGAATTGTAATCAATTAAAACAGGAAATTAGGAATTGAAAACATAATAACGACAACTTGGATAAAGGAGGTTCCACAAAGAGTTTGAGAAGCCTACGGATGATTTCCACAAGAATCGATGCATTCTTGATAAGATGACAAGATATACATAGAACCTTAGCTGAGAAATATTCTCACTTTGAGAAGCCTGTAGATGATTTCCACAAGAATTAATGAATTCTTGATAAGATCACAAGATGCAAGGAAGTACCTTAGTAGAGAAGTATTCTCACTTTTGTCAATCATTTCATTATACCTTTTTCTGATTCCAAAATGTTTTAATATAACTTTAGTTTCTGAGTTTTGCCTCATTTGTTAGTAATAAAAAAAATCCCTAGATCACAAATAAAGTTGATTTGACACTCTATTTGTGAGGCTTACAAAGACTATGTGATATCAATCTTCACATTAATACTCAATTTCAGGTTGCGGATATTCTTACCTAGGCTATTCCTCGCCCACGCCATTTGTTTCTTGTTAGCAAATGGATGCCCCTTGACCGGTTACATCAATAGAGCATCAATTTGAGGGGAGGTGTGAATCAAGAATGATTTTTCTCCTTAATTATATTAATTTTTTTTCCTAAGAATAGGCTAGACAAGTCATGAATTGATTTCTTCTCCCCAATTGTATATAATAATATTCCTAAAATAGGCTAGACAAATCAGGCAATAGGATATTTGTATTTATGAATAGTACTTATGTGTAAATGCTCCTACCATTGTTTATAGAACAAATAAAAATGTACAAAGGCATCTAGCCATTTTCATTGACACCTCTAGGACCTGTTTTTTCACTAATCCTTTCAACACCCAAAAATCAAACTCTTTTACCAATTGATGTGAAATAAAATTTTGCATTTCTCCACCATCTATTAGCACTATTACCCTTCCTGCAATCACTACTCCCCATAGTTCAAGGGACCTCCTTGATGTGAATCCAACAACACTATGTAATGATAGTTGAAATTCCTTCCACTTCTTCTTTCTCCTCTTCGAAGACCATAACTCCAAACTGCTTTTTTTTTGCCCATAGGCCATCGCAATCTTCTACACCCACTTCTTCTTTCTCCTCTTATAAGACCATGATTCTAAACTGCTTGTTTTTGCACATATGATCTTGACTAAACTTGTCGTTTCATCTAAAACATTCTCCTTTGTTCATCTTCACTGGCACTTCTATTAAGAAGTGGACTATAAGCCTAACTCAACCCCATAAAACCGGCTCATGAGGTGAGGTTTGCACCCACTTATATACAATGAAATGTCCTAATTTCTAGTCGATGTGGGATCTCCAACACACCCCCCTCACGCCGAGAGTGACAGCTCGTGCGTGGGATAACATATTATGTGTGGTCCGATAACGACCCGATAGCGGGTGGCCTGATAAGCCCAACAAACACTCGCTAGGATAGGTTCGAAATGGCTCTGATACCATATTAAAAGAAAAGAAAGAATAGGGTAAATCCCTTGTGTATATTGAACACATAGGGTTATGTTTATATAGGAAAAGAAACATATAGGCTAAGCCCATTACATAAACATGAGATATCTAACAATATCTATAATATCGCATAATATCTAATTATATCTAATAATATCTAACACATATGATCTTGACTAAACTTGTCGTTTCATCTAAAACATTCTCCTTTATTCATCTTCACTAGCACTTCTGCATTTGTCTGCCTTTTATATTCTCCTTGTTGCATCCCTTGCTTCAAACCTTCCATTATTGACAGCTTTGGCGTTGTATCCAATAGATCACTTCCTCCATAAGTGTCCCCTTGCCTGGTAAAACTTTTGTTGATGTTGCCCACACTATTGTTGTGTATCCCTCCAAAACTCCTCTAAGAATTGGCCTGCCTAGTCCCAGTATTTACCATCAGTTTTGTCACTGCCATGTTCTTATCTTCTATCATAAATGCTTTTGTTATGGCTCCAGCTAATCTTGGTTCATATAATTGAACTTCTGCTCGGATATCTTCCCTGAGGCCATTCAAGAACATATCTATTCAATCTTGTTCTATACCATGTATCGTTCCAGCATATTTTTGAAACTGGTCTACGAAATCAGCCGCTGTACCGTCCTGTTTCAGCCCCAACAGCACTGCAAAAGGGGAATTTGCAACAGCTGGTTGAAACTTGCCTACAGCAGCATTCTTGGAAACCTCCTAAAACCAACTTAGTGCCCTACCTTCCAAAGAAAACAATTCTTCTTCCGTCTTCTTGTTCTCTGATGCTCCTCTAGTTTGGAAGTATCTCTCCAATTTGTGGACCCAAGTATACATGTATTTCTGCCTGCTAAATGAAGGTATCTACAATCTTTTCCAATGATCTAGCAACTCCAGGCTAACCTGCTCTGCTTCTGATTTTGCTGTGTCACCTTTGATCTCTGAACTTGTTATCTTCAAGTCTCCTAATCCTCCTTGCATCCAATATCCATCTTCTTCACCATGTTTTCCACCATTTTTTCCAAACTTCGTAATGCCTCTGTTAGAATCTTGATTCTGGCTAAAAGTTTCCTGCGTTTTAACTGCAACTTCCATTTTCTCTTGCATCAATTCTTAATACCCATAGCTCGATGTTCAAAGCTTTGATACCAGTTGATGCAACTGGTTTCAATAATTCAAAGAATTTGCACCACAATACATAGTGGAGGTTAAGAGAGGTAATAGAAAGAAACAGTAAATTGTGAATTTGAATTGTTTACTGAGAATTGGAGAATGTCAGAACTATCCCCAAAATGAGTTACCGAATCCTCTACTACAATAATGACATTGCTATCTGTATACTGTAACTGTCTAACTGACTGACTTGTGGGTTAGTTGGCTTTGTTTTCTTTTGTTCTCATTTCTTCTAGAGTAATAGGCCCCATGTTCCCAATAAGGTTAGTAGGAGACTTATAGAATGAAGAGAAATGACTAATGAGGGATTTTCAGTTAACCATTCTTAATCGTTTGGCATTCACCTTTCCAATTATTCTAAATTTGGGAATTTTGGAGAAAAAATTAATAATTTCAAGTTGAATATCTTACAGTAAATTGGCTTAAGTTGAATATATATAACTTTAAGATCTTTAATTATTCAATCTATAAAAATTGACTCGACTTCATTATACATTTTACCCACTTTTAAGTTTTCAACGTATGTACATTTTTCGTTATCCACATACATTGTGTTCTATTAAGGAATACATTGATCAGTAACTCTCTACATCACTCAGGTGAAATCTAGTTTTTATTCCTCTTCTTTTTCTAATGATATTCGAGTAGAATTTTAATACTGTAGTGAGTAGTTCATTTTTCAAGGTTATCTTTGCGAATACACATTTTATTAGTTAACCCTTCATTTCATTTACCTTTTTTTTGTTTTGGACATCCTAATAAGGGGAAGGAAAGTAACCTTTTAGTTATTCCTCTTGTCTCAACCCAGAAACACAGTGTACCTAATCATTATTCTGTTCTTCATAAATATTTGAAATATTTTCCCTTATTTTCGTAATTCCCCACCACTGTCTCTTTCAGCAATATGTTAAAGGTATATCTACAACTGGGATGCAATCTAACTATGGTTTTGATGGTCAACTCAATGCATGTTGGACACATAAAATAACTGAAGCGGAGATTGAGGTGATCAAATCTGCGGGTTTTCTTGTTTCAATCATCCATGGCAGGTTTGTACTGTGTTAGTAAACATTTATGTAATGCTGCTCCATAGGAATGTCAATTACAAAATATAAATGGGAATTGACCCCAGGCTATGCACAGATCATTCAGACACAGAAATTGTTCATGAAATTGAAAAAAAAGAACACTGTACAGTTACTCAACTGATGCATTTTGTAGTTTTACCTAATGATGGAAATATTTTCTTCTCGTTCAGGCATGATATAATTGCTCAGATATATTATGCAAAAAGACTTGCTCAGAGGCTTTATCCAGTGGCTACAATGGTAGATCTTCATGGAGGTCATCTAGTAAGTCACGAGCGGCCTGAAGAGGTATGATTTCCATCTAATATGATATATTATATTCTTGGTGATTTGAGTTAATGACATACTGGCCTCTAAAGTTGCATTGGAAATGGACTAAAGCATTTCTAATTCAGGTTAATCAAGCACTGTTTGATTTGATCAAGGCATCAGAAGTGAATATGAACCCACATGATTGGACTAATTTGCCAAAGAAACAGTCTTGTAAGTATTCTGCACTGAAGGTTATAGATTTTATTGCACTTGCTAATTTAGCATGACCTCTCACTACTATGCCATGACTGTTTTCTGTAGCTTGGTGGGTTGTCAGTGTGAGGTAATAATGTCTAAGCTCCAAGCAGAGATAGACCCACGTTCGTGGGTAAGGGCAGTGTTCCCACTCAATTTACCACTATCATACATAATTTTCCATTTTTTACCCCAGAGCCTTAGAAGGTTTGCCCTAAAACAAGGTCCCTGGGTAAAAGTCTAATTTTTACAAACGACATATAATTTTATTTTTTTTCGGACTTCACCCTACTCCTACTCCTCCCTTCTCAGTAACAACTAGCTAAACCCAATTTCATTTACAAGTGTCAACTGATATTTGGTTGCGTACACGATTAGATGATTTAATTATCGTCCAACGGCCACAGATCTTCACAAAGCACAGAGACATGTTTCATCAGTGCATATCCAGTCGTAGTTGGGTTTAAAGATGAATTTCTTAGAGATGAGCTAGCTCTCATTCACAGCAAAAGAAAAATTGTGTTGCTTTCTGTGAAAAAACTAAAGAGTATCATGACTTGAAAATGCCAAAAGATTAACTGGGCAAGTTGACCAAAAGGATTCCTCCACTGGGCCAAAAGGTTTCCAGGTCTGTCACTGGCTCCCAATTAGTAAAGATGTGGTGTGCTATCATATGCTTCCTTATTTGAAATACAATACATATATTACACTAACTACATTGCAGGCCCGTGATTAAGCAAGAGTATATTAGAAGGGGTTGGTATGGGTAGAAGTTGGTTGGACCCAGTTAGTGGTAGTCTTTCTATTATAGGCTGTTAGTGTCCAACTCGCTATGAAACGGGAAAAACTGTATACTCTTTAAACCTGGGACTTAATAGAATTTGAAAGTTGTGGGGAGTGGATCCAGACCTCTCAAATCTCTGGAGCAATGTATCATTTTCATTGGGAGATTTTCCCTATTATTCATTCAATAAAATTTCAATTCCTTCACTGTTTTTTATGTTGGTTCTGTCACAATATATTCTTATAAGTCTAGGCTTACGGGGCTCAAGTTGCAATAACCTATCTGTATGATATTGGAGAAGACGTGTCGCTCAAGACAATCTTTAGGTGTACACTTTTTTTCCTAATAAGATCTACTTTATACTGATCTTGTACAGGGTTGAAAGAGAAAAGGGTGTTGATTAGAACAAACAATCAGGCTGGAAGCAATGTCTCCCTTAAATGCTACGTGTTAGAAAAACTGCATATCTTCCTATTATACTTCATTGGTCTCCTTGTGCTAGCATTTGAATATGGAAGAAAGCTTCTAAGAAGGTTAAAACCAGTTCGAGTTGGAGGTTCCACCTCGTATACCGAAAGTCAATGACTCTTTTTGTTAATGGGTACCTAACTATGACTATTTTCTTTTCTGCATTTATTTAATTACTTATCTTATAAAGATTTATGAGGCTAAAATCCTTAACTCCTCGATGCAGGTGCGTTTTGTGTAATTTGATAAATCTTCGAAGTGAGAGAGATAAATCCTCGAAGTGAGAGAGATCACAGCAAACTGAGTGTCATGCTCTCAGCAAACTGAATCTCAAACAGCCAGAAAGCATAAATGAGAATCCTGGAATTGTGCAATTTCAGGCATCACACTAAAATATCCCATTATTAGCATATGATAAATTCCATGTGCTCCGTAGAGCCAATAAAGCGGATGGACATCCACTTTCCTTTTTGTACACTCTAAGATGATATATTTGATCAGAATCTAGCCCTGCAAATTCTGCTCCACAATGTTTGATTAATGTATAAAAATAAAAACTATAAAAACCAAATCACACGAAAAACGAGTGAGATGTTTCCGCCCATTCTTCTACCAGATGATTTAAACACAGGATTTTCTAATTCTTCGGCCTCTTAGCAAACCTCATTTCATTTTCATAATTGTTCACAACATCTATATCCTTTATTTTCGCCCTTTTATGGAATGTTTGGTTGAATTCAGGATGCAGAAAATTTATAGGATAGTTTTACTAGGTACGTTTGATGATAAAGTGATAAAGAAACAGAAAAGAGAGTTAAAAACTAGGTGGGTTCTATTGATTCTTTATTTCTGATTCATTTCTACTTTTCTCTCTATCTCTTCTTATTCCTTTTTTTCTTTCTTTCAAACTAACAGCTTTATTTTTATCTTGTTTCCTTCCAGCAACATTTTAATAATTAATAATGCTTGTAAACATTCTAGCAACAATTTATATTTTAGTAAGAAATACGATTTATTTTATTTGACTCAACCGAGTAACTTTGAGATTGATGTTTCTAGTTGTTTTCCATCTTTGGAATAAATATTTATGTGCACTCGTGTTACCTTGTCAAAAAGCTTACAGTCATTTTATCTCAAACAGCAATGGCAATGATCCCAACAATGTCCTCTCTGAGGCTGAACACATTGCCTTTATATATTTTTGGTTGGTATCCAAAGTTTTTTGTTCGAAACCAATTCAAGCAACTTCAGGTTTCTACAATTTGGCTTGATTTCTTACTCATTCAGGCAAGTCTATAATTGTTTTAGCCAAGTTTATGTATTTAACAGATAAAGAAGTATCCTCTTATCTCTTGAAGGGAGCAGACTCAGGACTTTATTATCTAAAAAACCTAAAGCTTTAAGAGACAGCTATGGATATTATCTTATCTTCTAAGCTATGTTGATTTCTGCCAGGATCTTGCTCCTTTGAGATTGTCGGTTGACTACACAATCAATTCCTAGCTAAAAGGCTTGACCTTCAACAAAATTTAATCAAGACATGGATTGCTTTTCTAAGTTGAGATGTTTAGTATCCAGACTTCATGGCAAAGATGTCAAATTCTTTCCTTATCTTCTATAAATGTTGGTTTGACAATTTGGTTTAAGCCAGCGTATCAACAAGAGGATTTACCATTTGTTTGAGATAAAATGGTTTAAATTGAGAGTTAAAAAAGTTATGAAGGTGCTTTTTTATTCTTTTATTTAATTTCACTTAACAGTTTTACACAGTAAAAAATCTTGCAGCAGCATCATAGAATTGTAAAATATGCTTTTATATGATAACTTAATCACATTGAATTAAAATTGAAAGACTGAAAATAATATTTAACAACACATGAGAGACAAAAGTTCACTAAGATTAATTGATAAAATTAAGAGACCAAAAACTAATAAAAAAATTACTAAAAAAACAAAAGTAAATTTTTGAAAAAGAAAGAAATTCAAAGCATAATTTATTAAAAAAATTACACGATATTCATAATTCATGTAACAATCTACATAATGTTGCCACGTCAATCTACCTAATATTGTTTAGACATACCTCGTTTTTTTTCTTTATTAGTGGATCTCTAAAAAATTTATGCCAAGAGAATTGAACATGGCGTACCAATAAAGTTATTTTCACACTATAAATTACACTCAATAAATGAAGATAAGGTGTTTAACTACTACACCCACATCATAACTTCTCTAATACCTATAATTTTTAAAGATGGAAAATAACTTCTAGTCAACAGGGAAGCAAGTTTTTCCATTCATGAGAAAAATGTTCAACTTTCTATAACTTTTTCTTATCTACGGTGAAGTCAACTTCCTCATTCATGGAGGAGGAATGAGCCTGAATTAAAATATTTCACACATCCTTCAGTTTTTCTACATCCGAATAAAAAAGCTCTTGAAAAAATGATTTATTCGTCGTATCGTATGAAGTAGGAATTTGCACGATAATGAATATAAATTAATGGTGGAGAAAACGTACCTGGTAGCTGGGTAGCTGGGTTGGTTTGTCTGAGACAATGAAGAGTTTGAAGAGAGAAGAAAGGGGAGAGAGAGTATGTTTGATATCCAATAATTTGCTACAAAAGAAAAGAAGTTCTAAGCAAATATTCCGCTGGAATATGCTCAGTCTCATGAAATTCTAATTCAGTTGGAGGGTCCAACCTCCTCCAACTACCCAATCGCGTTAGGAAAAACTAACTTAATACGTCTTTCAACTTTTATTAATAAAATACACGTTCAAAGGACATGCATGGGGAAATTTAGCTAAATTTATCTTAGAAAAAATATTATATAAAAATTAATTTTATAAAAAAATAATTAATTAATATACTAACTAAATTATATATTATTTTACAAATTAAAAAAATTATTGATATTTAAATTAATTTATTATTGATAATTAATTTTTAAATTAATATATAGTTATCAAAATTTTAACTACCAATTAATTAAATTTTTAGTTTTTAAAATTTGTTAGCTAATTAGATATTAATTTAAAAATTATTTATTAATAATAAAAATTAATATAGATATCGATAATTTTTTAGTCTATAAAATAATATTTAATTTAATCAATATAATAAATAATTATTTTTATTTTTAAAATTGATTTATATTTAATGAATTTTTTTACTTTGGATGAACAAGACTTAGTATATTTTAGAAGAGAAAACAAAATATTTTTATAAGTTGAAGTTAGGTTTATATATAAATGTTAAAACATAGGAATTTAGAAATACATATATGAAAGAAGTTAAAAAAATGAGTTTATCTATAAATTAATTTTAATTTTTGAAGAAATTTGTTTATTTATTTTTATCTTCTAAAATTTGTATGAAAAACTTGTTTAAATATATCCCTAATTAATGCTTTATCTTAATTTAGAATATCTTATAAATTACATATATTTAAGTATTGTATACAAAAAATTATTCCAGTAAAGATTTTAATATAAGTATATTTTATTTTATGAATTCTACAAATATATATTGACACTTTAATTTTTTTTTTAATATCAATTACATGAAATATTAAAATTTCAAAACATCGTTTCAATTTCATTTAATGAATTTAATCTTTGTATATGGAATTCCAGGTTAGAAATTCAAGTTGAGTTATTTTATTGGTATTTAGTACATGAATTTCGTCATCTACCCTGCACCTATATATTTTGAATTTTATAGTTGCAATTTGGTAGTTTAGAGCTTAGAAATAAATTTCTTAGGTATGAAAATTTAGGTTCAGAAACCAATTAAAATGTAGTTGTATAATAAAAGTTATGCATGAAACAAGTTTCTATATTTATTTGTAATTGTTGTCAAAAACCGAGAGTTGTGAGTGTGGGGTTGCACTTTTATTTCAAATGTGGATGAATAATATGACTCTTTAGGATTGAATTTCTTTGCCTAAATTTTTTTGGATGTTTAATTTATGATGATTATGTTTGTTAAGCATTAAACTCAAACTCATCATTAGTTTTGTTTTGGAAATTTGAATAAAAAATAATTATTATCTTTAATTTTAGTTTTGAATGTCATTTATATTTATACTATGATTTTAACTGTAATTTATAGTATAGCATAGAACATGTGAATTTGGAAAGTGTATTGTGAGATTATTTAGAGGGATTGTATTTTCCATATGAAAATGTATTAGTGAAATAAAATATATTTTCTATTCACAAATTGGCATCATAGTTATGACGAGAATAATCCATAATATGACACTGCCTTGATTAACAAAGACAACAAACTCCAACAATTGAAGCATCCAAATGAAACTCTTCTTGGATCTCAAGATTCTTGAGAAGTGGCTCAAGAAGGTTTTGAAGAAGCATAAAATACCACGACATACTCGGCGGCCCAAAACAAAACATTGAAAGAAACATGATCGAAAGATAAGACAACTTTGTACATGTTGTATCAAGTTGTTGATGAGGCAATTTTTGAGAAGATTGTTGGTGCATCAAATTCAAAGAAAGCATGATACATTTTGGAAAAGGTGTTAAAGGGTGTAATTCAAGTTAAACAAATGTTACTTCAGACTCTACAAGGTAAGTTGGAGGCCATGAAGATGAAGGATTCGAAAGATGTGTCTAGTTACATTACTCGTGTGCAAACGGTAGCCAATCAACTCAAACACAATGTAGAAACTTTCATGGATGCAAGGGTTGTGGATAAAATTCTTCGATTATTGACTGGTGACTTTGAAAATGTTGTATGTGCAATCGAGGAGTCAAGAAATTTGGAAGAAATGATTGTTGATGATCTCACAAGTTCTCTTGAAGAACATGAACAACAATAGAAGAAAAAGAACCAAAGAAGTCTTAGAGTAAGTCTTACAAAAAAATGACTATCAAGAAAGACAAGGTGATGGATGTGCAACATAACCGAGGAAGAGGGATGTAGACCTAGAGGTCATAGCTTTGGTCGCAACGGAGGTTGTGGTCATGAAAACAATAATGAAGAGAGTGGACAAATGAACTAGCAAAAATGGCGTGGACGAGGTCGTAGTCATGGAAGAGGTGGTCATTCACATCGTCCCAATTTTGAATGTTACAATTTTGAAAAATATGGACACTACGCAAACACTACTAGAATTTTTTTGAATAGTAACCGAAATCGATGACCAAAAAATGTTCACTATTAGTGACCAAATCAATGACTGATTTTGGTCATTTAGTGATTGATATTTTGATCACTATTTATGATTTTTCTTGTACTGAAATGATTGTTGTGCCAAGAAGAAAGTGGAAGAAATTACCAATTTAGTCAAGGAAGATGAGACAAAAGATGAAGGAATTCTCATGATGGTTAATAAAGGCATCACTCTGGATGTCCTGGGAGAAATGCGACAAAATGTGGTAATGTCCATTTGAAGAAGATTTTCAATGCCTAGCATGGAGAAAGTCCCACAATTGCTTGAATTCTTTATTTTTGAAGGGTTTAAAAGCTCCCAATCTCCTTTAGCATTTGCCTTGGATGTGTGGATGTATGAATGGGTCGTGTACTCTCCTCCTTGACTCTTCAATTAGGGTTTTGACTTCTTTAATGGAGAGGACTGCATGTTAATTACCTCAAATTAGGGCTTTGACTTCCCAAGTTAAACCCTAATTAAGCCCAATTCTAGTCCACTTATGTATATATCTTTTTACACATAAAAAATCCTAAATTTTATACATTTTCTACTCTATTTTATATACTCTTATACATTTTTGCAAGGCTAAAAAGATGGAAAGGAAAGTCTAATATGTTACTCTCCATAAAATGAGAACCTTTTGAGGTCCTTCTCCCTCCTTCCGTCTTCTAGCTATTACCCTAGTTAAAGGTCTAATATGGTTACTCCCGAGTGGTCCTCCATCATTCTAGCTCAAAAGTTTTAGAAAAGTCAGTAGAGCTAGAATTGGTGAGGTGAGCCTTTAGCTTTTGGAAAGCTTGACCAAGTTTTTCTTTCCAACAAAATGTGACATCTTTCTTCACCAAATCATTGAGAGGTGAAACCAAACTAAAAACTTTAGACAAATCTTTGATAAAAGCTCATTAATCCATGAACACTCCCAATTTTTCCCACATTCTGTATGGCTTTTATATTCTTGGGATCAATATGAATCTCTTCTTTATTGACTACAAAAACTAAAGAGTCAATATTATCAACACAAAAGGTATAGTTATCTACATTGGCCAACAAATTACTAGACCTAAAAACTAACAACACTTGCCTAAGATGATCTAAAATGAATATTAAGACTATTGTTGTACACTAAAATATCATCAAAATAAACTACAAATTTTCCCATGAAATCCCTAAGAACATGATTCATTAGCCACATGAATATGCTAGGTGCATTGGTAAGATGAAAAGGCATCACCAATCACTCGTATAGTCCAAACTTGGTCTTAAAAGTGGTTTTCCCCCCATCATCCTCTTTGATTCTAATTTGATGATAACCAGTCTTTAGATCAATTTTAGAAAACACTGTGGACCCATGCAACTAATCCAACATAACATCAAGTTTAGGAATTGAATGCTTGTATTTAATGATGATGTTGTTGATGGCTCTTCATTCACTTCACATCCTTCATTTCCCATATTTGTTGGAAACCAACAAGACTGGTACGACATAACGACTTAGGATCTTTTGAAACCAACCCTTCTTCAACAACTCATGTACCTAAAATTCTATGTCCTTCATTTCCTCTAAATTTGTTCTGTATATTGGTTTATTGGGTGGACTAGCTCTAAGAACAAAATCTATTTGATGTTTTATGCTCTGAAAAGGTGGAAATCTGACTGGGTCCTAACTTGGGAACACATCAAATTCTTTTAAAAACTCTTGCACAAAAGGACATAAAACCTTAGATTTAGCAAATGTGGCAGCGCATATAAGTGTTCCTTTACAAAGAAGGAGGCTTGGTTAGATAACTCTTTTTATTTCTTTTTTTTAACAAATGATTCTCTATTTGAATGACCTCATAGGAAGGAACACCAATCTCTCACGCCCCAAATACACTTTTAAGGACGATTTTGAATTTTTATGGACTTTGTTTTTCATTTCCTCTCTTTTGTTTAATTTTTACTTGATCCCCCAACACCTATGAGGCTATTAAAGGATGAAGTACACACTTCTTATCCTTGTGCATGACGGTCATCTCATTACTAAGACCGTTATGCATAGTTTTCTTATCAAATTGTCATGGTCTTCCTAACAAGACATGACAAACCTCCATGGTTTCTTGCAAAGAACTTGACCTTCATTTGCATATTGACTTTCAAATCTCCATCTTTATTAAGTCAATGAAGTTTGTAAGGTTTGGGATGCAGAATGAAAATTAAATTCAATTTGTCAACCAACCCAGTACTGCAATAGTTACAACATGACCCACTATCCATAGTGAGAGAACATGTATTTTTTCAAAAATTTTACACCTTGTGTGAAATATGTGTTCCCTTTACAATTGGGGATGTAGACTAGATTGATGTTAATGGTATTTCAGATCGTAAAAATATCCCCCTCACAAGGGTAAACATCTTCATTAGTGTTTCTCTCATAATCCTCACCCTCATTAGATGAATAATAGATGTCATTACCTAACGGAAGACCATCCAACCACCACATCACTAGTTAAGAGGAATGGAGAAGATAAAGCCCTTTTGGAGGGAGAATCAACATTTGAAGAATTTTAAAATATTTTTCTTCTTCTTAATCTTGTAAAAATATAAATATTAGGAGTAAAAAAGTATAGGATTAGGATTTTCTTTGCATAAAAAAAAATATATGCATAGTAGGGGTCAATTTGGGCTTAATGATGGTTGACTTAGGAAGCTAAAGCCCAACTACATAGTCAACTTTGAAGTCAACATGTAGCCTTCTACATTAGGAAAGTCAAAACCTTAATTGGAGAGGTATGGATAGAGTACAACACGATCCACTACACACCACATGGCTAAACAATAATTCAACCTTCCCTTCTTATTATCTAACCTATTTTTCATAATGTTGGTTGTTAAGGTGGCATACCCCATGGGCATCTCTTATTCGTAAAGGTCCCGTGTGTTAGAATATGTGACCTTAAACGAGAGGGGGGTGAATTGTTTAAAGGGGATTTTTGAAAACTTTTTCAGCTAAAACAAAATCTTTTGTATGAAACTCAATCAAAAATTCAGTTAGCCAAGATATAAAGCACAAAACAGCAAAGCACCAAAAAAACAATCGGTTGTTTCTTCGAAACAATCGGTTGTTTATACCAGCAAAGCAATAACAACTGACTTTAATTGAGTTTAAGGGAAGAAAGAGATACACAAACCGTTTATACTGGTTCACTCTTAAACCAAGAGCTACATCCAGTCCCCAGAAGCCACTGACAATCCACTAAGCAATCAATACAGATTACATACAAAACCACCAAAGAAGTGACCTTGAACCCTTCAAGAAACACACTTCCTTTGGCACAGCACACACCAAGAATCTTGATCTTGACAACCTCAAGAGCACACAACACTCCTTGGCTACAACACCAGAAATTACAAAGAATTCATAACGAATTACACTTGTTTACAGAACAAACTGAAATCAATACAGATGTAATCATATTTCACTCTCTCTTGAGAAAACCAAAGCTGAAAAGTGAATGTTCAAAACTTGAAAGCAATCTTTCACAACTGAAAAACTCAAATCTGTTTTTCCTTTTTTGTTATAAAACATAAACAAACTATTTATAACTTTCAAAGATTGGTCAAACCATTTAATACAGAAGTGTATTCAGTTGAAAATCATTTAAAGCACACTCAACTAACAAAACAAAATTATGTTAGGATTTTCAAACAAACAATCGATTGAAATCACAAAACAATCGATTGTTTTGGTTTGACAGCAAGTCAACCAACCAAAACAATTTTCAACCTTTTCAAAAACACTTAAGAGTAAAACAATCAGATGTTTTGACAAAACAACAGGTTGTTTTTCACTTAGTTTGAAAAACACTTTAATCTTAAAAGATTTTAAAAACACTTTAGCTTTAGATTCAACAAAGAGTGGATTACACAAATAAACTACCCAGATCCTA
>Ga0123342_1003829_pt1 | contig 23657 bp, 7 predicted proteins | sample Turbeawhitnodule_FD_89960 | JGI IMG/M metagenome (GOLD analysis project Ga0123342, IMG submission 89960) | Root nodule microbial communities of legume samples collected from Mexico - Turtle bean Mexico white nodule | ecosystem: Host-associated > Plants > Roots > Nodule | place: Mexico: Nepantla... | reverse complement strand
TCTCCTCTGCTCAACTTTCTCTTCATCTCAAGGGAGAACCGAAATTCACTCCCCTTTCTCTTTCCTTCCACCCTCACCCGCAACAATACATGGATCCAAATGGGGTGGTGTTGTGACTTCCGTTGTCGACAACAGTACCACTCCTGGAAGCAAACAAGCCCTTAGATGCTGTAACACTTTATATATTTTTTTTTTCAGATTTTTATTGCAATTTTTTTTAGAAAAGTTAAGGTCATGAGACGAAAAAAAGATAATATATAAATACACAATAATATCAATAGTTCATATTGCATAACTTGAGTGCAAAATGGATATTATAGTATAATAACTATTAAATATATAACTGGTCTTCAGTTTTTGTTTTTATTTTCAGGAAATGAAGAAGTGAATTTATTTATCTAAGGTGATACGATCTTTTGGCTATGGTTCTTCTAGCTTTTATATTGAAAAAGCCAAGACACACTAATGATATTTTCAATATCTTATTAGTTCGAGTGGTTGAGAATCATTACGTAATATCTCAAATTCCTTTTTTTTCAATAAAAAATATGTACGTATTACTTAATTAAGTTCTTTTATGGAATCAATTATTAAAAAAATATTAAATACTTTAACCATGTTTAAATAAGATATTTGACGTTTTCTTTCTTTGTACACCATTTTGAAAAATTTGTATTAGTTGTCCACGTCGAGGGGAGGAGATGAGCTAGTGCTAGCTTTTGTTTGAATTTGATTGATATTAAGCTTGATGTCTTTAGTTTCCAAATTTGATTTTGATAACTACCAATATATTTTAAGTCAAAGAAATAGGTTCTTTCATTGTTTGACACAAACTTCTAATATATGAATTTTTCAAATTTATAAAATTTAACTTTATAAACTCTAGTAGTACTCATTATACCTATTAGTGTGATTTACAAAATTCCTTTCTTGCTATTTATACATTCAGTGACTTACAATTTAATTTCTATTTCAAAATTGACTTCTCTTTTAAACTAAAATGACAGGAAAAAATGATTTAGTAAATGCTATTGTTTATCTATACATTCTTAATGCTAATGTTGTTCGACACGGTCTCGATTCATACAAAAGAATATTTTTTGTTTTAAAAAGACGAAAATGTGAAGGAGTTAGTGAGTTTTAATGATAAAGTGATTATTAAAGTGGAAGGAAGCAATTATAAAAAATTGAAAGATAAGAAAATAAAATATAAAATATCAGAGAATAGGAAAAGAAAACCTAATAATGAGGCAAAGAAGGGTGAAATGACAAGAAAGCCCAGAGATGAAATGGTTTTGGAGAGCGGGACCCACAACAATCTGCTTCCAGGACTCATAAGATGCATCCAAAGCAGAGGCCCCGACGAAGGCGACCCCAACGTTTCCCAGCCTCAGCAGTCACCCTTAAAAAATCTCCACCAATGCGCACACCCCACACCACACCACACCATACCTCGTCCCTTCGCGCCATCCCCACCGTCCAAACCGGATCTAACGCCTCAAAATCTCATCACCGGGTCCCACTTCACGTGAAACCCTAGCACGTGGGGCCACATAAAGGGCCCCACTCCATCAAGAATCAACGGCCGGGATCACTTATCACTTCCTTCTATAAGAATCCGTCGCCATTCTCCACCTTCCTCACCTCTCTGACGCGTGAGTCAGCGAGTGTTCCTCTTCCTTCTCTTCTCTTCTCTTCTCCGTTATCATTTCACCAACGACTTCCTTACATCCATGACAACAACCACAATGCTTCTGCGAAGCTCCTCCACGCCGATTCTGAACTCCTGCATCCCCAACCCCAACCTCAAGGATTCGCCTCACGAACACGAAATCCTTCACCGGATCCCGCCTACGCGCTCCCTCACGCTGTCGGCGTCCTCGAGTTCGCTGTCACTTGACGCTTCCCCGAGCAGAATGACGAGGGCGCTGTCGGAGACGGATCTCCCCGCGCGCTCCAAAACGACGTCGTTCGGCTCCGCTCTGTTTTCGTTCTCCGAGTCCGACGAATGCGAGAGTGCGTCCGTAGAAGGCGGCGGAAGTGGCGGCGGCGGCGGATGGGACAACAGTGGCGGCGGAGGGTCGGGGTTTTGGAATTCGAATAACGGGAACGATAGCACGGACTTGTATTACCGAACGATGATCGAAGCTAATCCAGGAAACCCTCTATTTCTTGGGAACTACGCGAGGTACTTGAAAGAGGTACGTGAATTGACGAATATTTGATTTACTTGTGGAGTGCGTAAAGCGATGGATGAGAATATGTATAGTTGTTTATTTGATGGCAGGTTCGAGGGGACTTTGTGAAAGCAGAGGAGTACTGTGGGAGAGCGATATTGGCGAATCCAAATGATGGGAAGGTGCTGTCCTTGTATGCAGACTTGATTTGGGAGAGCCATAAGGATGCTTCGCGTGCCGAGACTTATTTTGATCAAGCAGTTAAAGCTGCTCCTGATGACTGGTAACAATCATCAACTCTTCTCTTGTTTCTTCTTTTTATGCTTCGTTAATCTATATAATTCCATAATAATATGTATGTATGTGGTGTGTTTGGGACTTGACAGTATCGTGTAACAGTAGATGGAATTTTTTTGAGTAATTAAGGACAAATCGCATACATATTATTGTTATGTAAAAACTAATCATCTTAAAATTACTTTTCAAGAAACTTTTTGAAACAAATACTAATTTTGATTGTAATTTATAATTCATTATATTTATTATCAGTTACCAAAATATTATAAACTTTTTAACTTTTACATATATGTCATTTCTAATTGATTATTTATTGACAGTAAATAATACTCAGTGTATAATTGAAGAAAATGATTTAGAATAGGATGTTTGCATGAATTGAATATTATAAATATGTATTATTTCCATGACTTTTCCGAGGATAATATAATTTCTGGCTGACACAATTTTCTTATCAAAATTCATATTTCAAAATGGCTGGTTGATTGAAGTTTAAAAAACGCTGGTATAGAAAAGTAGCAATTTTTGGTTCAATATATGGAGAGGGATGACCCTAGATCAGAAATTAAGAATATGTGTTTGTCGTAACTCGTTCTGTAAATTTATGAAACGCTTGCTTTGTTTTGTAGTTATGTTCTGGCATCCTATGCTCATTTTCTTTGGGATGCTGAGGAAGAAGAAGATGAAGTTGAAGAAGATTCGTGTGAAAAATCTGGCTGTTTCCTACATGAAGTTGCTCCACCCCCTACTCCTTTAGCTGCTGCTTCTTAAGCTGCTTCCACTGGTGCCTGGGTTTCATATAATATAACTTTCTAACCTTTGTTTATACTACCTTAACCTTGTAATATTTTTGGCCGATGAGAACTGTGATAAAGATAAATGGTTATTGTCCACCTTGTGATCGATGTAGATTCATGTAGCCATACTGGAGAATAAAAGATGGAGGACATTATTCTCCTTTCTGATTCGTGTTTCGCGTTTTGATTGATTTGTCAAATCTTGCCTTTTATTTTTAAAACATTTCATGGACAAAATTTCTAATATTCCCGAGATAAGTCGAGTCTGCAAAGCACGACATTTAAGTGTTAAATCGTCTTTCTGAAAATAATTTCTTTATTTTTTTTAGTGAAATAGAGTTTGATAATCTAGTTTAGGATTATTATTTTCAATTAAAACTTGTGTTTTTTTTAAGTTGCGTTTCTGCACACGACTTTAACCTTTTGATTTGATTGAGGTCGTCTATGATATATGATTTGATGTTAAAGATTTAGCATTGTTTTTCGTTTTTTCATTTTTCATGTATAGTTTTATTTTCTATAAACTAGTTTATATGAAGAATAAAGTTTCTTATATGAATGTTGTCACTTTCCTTTTCTTCTTTTGTGCTTGGTTTCGTTGAACTTGGTGTGAATGCAGCATTGTATTTGCTTCCATATTAACTTCATACCGGTGGTGCTGTGTGATTGTTTGTCAAAACTTAGAGTACATAATTAACTATGGTATAGCATAAACTATTATATTTATATTATATAACATAATAAATAATGTTAAAAATAAAATAGTAAATAATAATATATTTTAAATAATAAATAAATTCATATAAATAGTAATAAAAATATTAAATAAAAACTACGATTTATAATAACAATAATAAATAATAATATTAGTAATAAAATAATAATTAAAAATAGTAATAACAATAAAATATCATAAAATAATCATACTGCTAATAAAATTAAAATTTAAGATGAAAGCAATAAAGTTATTTTACAATTTTTTTAATTAAAAAATAATTTTAATCTATTATACCAATCAAATAAAGTCATGGTTGAAATCATAACCTTTTAAAAAAATAATTAAAAATCGCGTTTCTAGTAATATTTTATGTGAATTTAGCTTTATTATTTGATTTAATTTTTGTTTTAATATTTCATTTGAACTTTAGCTTTAATAAACATATATTAGTCTTGTTTTTTGTTTTCAAACAACACTTCAATTTTTTTAAATTATCTACACAAATGATGTTTTGAACGCGACTTAAAATAAAAACATAATTATTTTAATTTTCTATAGCGATACGTAATATAAAAGTTTTTATAAAATAAAATTATAATTATTTTATTTTATTTTGTTAGTCGGATGAAAATGTTTGCATGTAAGTTTATTAGGAAAAAAAAATCAACTTTAACAAATAAAAATTATAATGTTATATTTTAGTTTATGATTTAAATTGAAATCGTGAATCAAAACACGGATTTAGTAAAAGGTTAAAAAAAAAAACATAAAGAAATTGAGTTTGAGACTTTTACTTTGGAGTTTTTTCTAAGTTTTGATGTATTCAGCAAACTTAAGAGAAAGTGCACTGCTCTGTAAAAAACAAAAAAAATCTTTGTCTTTTGGCATAACTCCAAGAAGAACGCAGCTTGAGCCGTATTTGGAGGTATATCATTCAACCTCTAAGTAGGTGTCAGATTTTGGTTTTTATGCAGCTAGCATTAGGCTGTTCCATCCAATCAACTCAAACCAAATCCAAACACAAATTTTGGATCTTATAATTGTAATTGATTTGGGTTTTGAATCCGGATATGTAATTTTAACTCAGAAACAATTTAAATTTATCTTTTTTATTTATACCTTGTAATTTTATAATTTTATATCACATATACATTTATAAATTATCATTTTGACTCGAGAATAATTTTTTCTTCTTCAATTTACTATGATTGCCCCTTATTTTTTATTTTGTTTTATCATCATATCCCCAAATATAAACTTTTTTTTGAGTAAATTATTATTATTATGATGGGGATGGCCCCTTAACATAAGATATACATTCACCTCAATAATTTACATGATTATATTACAATAATAATGTAAAAATTTCTGCAAACATTTAAAATCCAACAAGTCTACGGCATAAAAAAAAGTGTTTCACATCAAATACTATTTATGTAATTTGAGTTGCTACAAAAATTTGAAAAATCTGAATAAACTAAAATGATTTAATACTGATAGGATAAAGTTTAATGATCTGAAAACCCAATCTATTGATATGCAAAATCCGCAGGAATTTTGTGTTTAGAAATAACGTTTCAACCTTGTATAGCGCTGCTTCCACAGTTTTGGAGTTATATTATTCACACGTGCGGATAGGTGGCATGGCAGATTTTTATTTTTAGACAGCTCGCATAATGTCACGTAGGGACAAATCAAAATCCCCAGGTGTATGCTATTATTATGTGTCGTAAGGGTCACATAACTCCGGGCCTATTTGACTTATATACTTTAGTAGACCTGGACATCTCCATAATGAGATACCTACAATTTATTTATTTATTTATGGAACTATATATTATTAGTCATCGAGATAAAATCTAAATGACTAAATTCTTTCTGATAAATATCAATTTTATCATGTATTCAATTTGGCATTAAAATGAGGAAAATATTCATGTGAAATGATAAAAATGATCTTAAATAAAAAGAGGGTGTATATTTTTAAATTTGATTTTCGGAACACAGTCTTGAATTCTGAAAATTCATTTCCATAATGCATTTTCAAATTTTATGTTCTAGAATGTATTTTTTTGTATTTTGGATTTTCTTTTCCAAAAAAAAATTTTGATTTATATTTTTTGAATTCCAAATTTTCAAATTCGGGATAAAGGATAATTTTGAAAATTTTGAAAGATAAAAGGATGCATGTTGAAATTGATATGGTGCAGGAAGAACTTGTCAGGTTAATAAGTAAACTTTAAACATAATTTAATCAAATAAAACTGGTGTATAAAGTGATGTTTGCACCTACTTATATTTTTTAAAATATTCATTTTTTATAGTCGATGTGAGATCTCCAACGTTAAGAACTAATATTCTAGAAGACACAATTGATATTAGTTAGTTTCCTTCTAGAAACCTTCTAGCACGTCCTTTAATAGTTCATTCTTCAAAATTAATTCATCTATAAATTTTTTGGATTTATAATTGAAGAGATTTATGTACATACCCAACAATCACAAGACCAAAAAATATTAATTTAATATAATATTTAACATAAATGGAATCATAACTTATTATTAATAAGATTAGTTACTATTATAAAATTTATTTATATATTATAATTACTGTTTAATGTATTCTTAATTAAATAGACGAGAAGAGTACAACTCAACTTTTTTTTTTACTTTTTATACTCATAAATATAATATATTCTTACTGGAATAATAAGAATCTTTGACTTGAGTATATAAGAATATTTGTAAATGAACCTCAACCTCTCCCTGATATCTATCAACGTCATAAATCTGGGTCCGATCAAAATCTTCTGATCTCCACCTCAACTCTTGGAGTCGAGAAGAGGTGGGTGGATTTTTATTGTAAATGGAGCGTTCGTGTTTCTCGTATTTCATTTTGTCAAATTGTTGTGATAGGTCCAACCCTTGCCATTCAGCTTTTGAAATGTTGATGGTTGGCAAGACAGCTGCAAAATTTTCGAATTTTGAATATGGTTGGTTTAGGAGATTCCATATTATCTAGTGAGTAAATTAGTTTCTGGACTGAGTCAGGCCTAGTTTAGATACTAATGTAATATCAAAGTTTGTCTCACTGGTTGTTCTTAGGTTGAGTATGCTACTTAGTACTTGTTATGGAGTTGTTAAGTTACCTACGAATGTTCAAATCTATAAATTTATAATTTGAGATGTTTAGCCTTTTGTCAGAAGAGGCATGAGTGATGGTAACTCTCATTTCTTTGAGATAATTTTAAAATTTGAGTTATACTCGAAATCAGATTGAATCATTTGAAATGCCTAATTGCGGAAGAGGAAACTTGTTTGCTTTTGTGGAAGAAGATATTGCTTCTATTAATGCAGATCTTAGCTTCCATTCAGTTTATGGATTCTTAGAATACATTTCTAACCTACTATTTTTCTAATAATCTCGAGGTTTCTCATGTTCTGGCATGGTAAGATATGGCACTCACAACATTAGAGAACAAATAAAGAAACAACCTAATCGTGGCAAGGTAACTACGGTTTCTTGCCTCACGATTTACAACGAATGCTACTACCTTTTGTTCATTTTATTACAGCAGAAGGAGGCCTTCACAAGATCCAGAACCAGCCAAGAACTGAACCACCAACTAATCCAAACCCGAGGAACCCTGTCATTACAATAGCAGATAACTCTGCTTCAGACAAGGGCACTGACTTGGGTGTTAGAATCATGAGGACACTAGTGAGGTATCCATTGCTAAATCCTAGCAGAAAAGTCAGAACCACCATAGGTACTTCTGTTTTGAGCCATTTTGGTCCATGAAGACAAATTACAAAGAGTGGATAGAATAGTAGCCTAGATGTGGCAGCCCATATTGCCCTTGTCATGGATTGAATAACATAAAAGGCAGTTAATGACTTCCCCATTAGATCAGCCAAATTGTAAACTGTTATCAGTAAAATAGGATACCAATCCCTTAGAAGCTTGGATTCAAGATCTTCAGCAATAAATCCGGGGAAAATAGATAGGGTCACTATGTAGATTATGAAAATTCCAAACGCTGCTCCCTTGATTTTTCCTGCCACTGCCCAAAATTTTGTCCCTGTGCATAAGGTGCTCTCCTGATGAACGCTCTGATGGTGCTGGTGCATCACTGGTAACTTGTGCTGCAAGTTGCTTAACACAATACAAAATAGGAGGAAAATGGTGGCAACCATGAAGTACAGATGAGCACTTATTTTGAGACCCTTGGGGGTTTGTGGGAGTGATGCCTTGGTTATTATCCTCAAGATTGAAATTATAATACCTGTCACCCAGGAAAAAAAAATTATTATTTGTGTAAGACCAAACTTTAACAGCACCTGGATATCAAACTAACTACTCAATTTTACTTCAAACATCATTTGAAAACTAGAGACCGACCAAGCTCAACTTATTTAAGCGAAAACAGCAGCAAGGTCAGTTACAGTTTCAAAACTGTGAAGTATTTAATATTTAAGAGACACTTGGTGTGAGTAATAACAGTATGGCTCTATTACCAGATGGATAGGATTACTTTATCGATTATAGATGAAAGAATATGCTAAATATGCAAGAAAAGATCTTGTCACGCAGATACAGTGCCCAGTTAAAAACTAAGAAAACGAGACCCCGGAATCTACATTAGTTTTTCTCCCACCCTTTAAAAGCATGTATATCCTTACAAGAATAAAAGTACACAACATGGTATTGTTTAAAACTTCTTTACTTTTCTAATCAGCTGCTTCTTATGTTCCTAAGAATTTGTCAAAAATAGAAAAACATAATCTGCCAATGGGGAATGAAAGTGAATTGAACTTGGGGGACAAAGAATGAATTGCCTTGGTACCTGAAGAAGCAGTTCCAGCAAAAACTGCTTGCATATACTGTTTTGGGAGCTTCCCAGCTGACCCTATCAAGCTTCCACCTACCAAGCCGTCTGCTAAACCACATATCACCACTGCTGCAACCGTCAAACCATAGGCACCACTCGGTCTCTCATTGAGCTTGGTGCTGCTTGAGGTCCAGTCTATGACTGGGGCTACCATAAGAGACATAACAAACATGGAGAACCCCAAGTTCATTCTCAACCTCAATGTTGTTTTGCTCCAACCTCCCCAACTGATCATCCCAAGAAGCACCATCACAGATGAAATCATGTAAGCCACAGAGAAAACCCTTTCTATGTGTTTGGTTGGATAGAGGTAGGCAAAGTAATCCACTGCAGTGATCAAGGCATTCCAGGGAAGCAAGTTACCAGCACCAAGCAAGAAATGAATTATGTAAGCAACTCGGTAGGTATCTGGTCTTTCACTTGGATCACTAGACACCAACTTAACAGCTTCCATGTTTTGCTAGCTTTTTCTCAACTTGTGGACATTCGTGGTTGATACCTGATACTATACCAACCCAAGTGCTAAGCTATGGTGTTTGTTTGAATAGAGTGAGAGGATGAGAACTATATGAGGAAGTGGTGGTTGATATAGGCAGTGAGATGGTTCTACTTATGCTAGAGCTAGTTTGGGAGGGACTAGTTGACAGCTTTGCTAGCCTTCATACGTATATATACGCAGAGAGGCAGGCACACGCACAAAGAGAAGCACGCATTTGATTGATGGAGTTGGACATGGAATCGATATGCTTAATGTATGAATAAGAAAATTTGTGCTCTGTGGGGACAGCAACGAATGGGTGATATTAGATATACCTTTTGGTCATACGGTCACACATGGGTAAGCTGTCGTTGCAATATCTAGTACTTGACCCTCAATTAACATAAATTGGATGCTTGATATTCATGATAATGATCCCTTTAGTAAAAGCCTTGTCTTTCTTGCACCCGAGTTATCCATCCACAAGTTGCAAAAGATGTTCAGTTAAAAGTAGTGTAATAAGTCGATAACAATATGCCACCAACCAACGGTTGTGTTCACTCATAGAGAGTGTAGTCAATGAAGTCATGGAGATAACACTGACAAGGGGCTTGTCAAGCGTGACATTTCACAAAAGAAAAGGGTCCCTTGAATCGTGTCCCTCGGTTAATTGCTAGTTTACCTCAGCAGAATTTGATACTGTATCAGAGAATTTATACAGTTCAAGTTAATCACCCCCAGCTTGACGTATGTCACTTAGCCGTTATTCCAGGCTTTTATCCTTTTTTCACATGGTGCTGGTTGGTTTCTTGAGGTCCATGCTGCTCACAATCACCCTTAAATAAAGCACTGCCTCAAGATAACACTGCAAAAGAAAAGGAAGTTTAACATGAAGTGCTATGTTACCTAAATCATCAAATAGTAACAGCCATCAATTTTTTTTGGTTAATTGTATGAGTCATAGCATGTGGAGCTTTTCTTTATTTCATCTACTCAGTGGAGGAGACAAACCAGTACCCGATGATAGTGATTGCTAAGAGACTTAAACCTAACGATGTGCAATACAAACTGGATGGACAGAATTTATCAACTATAAAAGCAGTAGCAATGTGCCCTCCATATTGCATTATCTAACATGAGTCAAGTTTAACCATTTTTTTGAATGTCCTTGTTTTGACTTCAGTCTTTTTTTGGGATATAATTTCAAATCAATTAAAAATGAGATAGCAATCATTACGTGGTCATATTCCTTAAAAATAATGTCCCTTAGACAATGATGTGTGTTTTGCACCTGTAGCCAGAATCAGGCCCAGTGATCCATTATTCACCCAATTAGGGTCATAACTTGATTTCAGGTTAGATGCTGAAATTTCTGTTATAATTGCGTCATCAACCTAAAAAACTTATGACTCATTCTGCTTTCAAATTATGTGCTTAGCCTAAAATAAAAACTTTCCACCATATTTCTTATACCAAAAAGTTTGGATAGCCAATCTCTCATGCTTAAGTAACTACCACGCTAATTAAATGGGGTCTCCCCCACTCAACGTGACTCTTTTATTTGGGTCCAAATATGATTTCAACTTAAGTGTTTATGGGAAAACGAAGTCTCATTATGGGAGGTATTTGTATTCAGTGTCTAAATTGCATCTCAAAACAAAAGTATAGGGTACAACACTTCTCTCTGACTCCACTACTAGTACTACTGCGGGGACATAACAATCTTCAACAGACCTGCACGGAAACTATAGTCTACCAAGTCAGAACTGTGATTAGATCCATGTGAAAGGGACTTGTCAATACAGAATAATGAATTGTTAACAAAGGAGGCACATGTTTATAGTAGTTGTAGAAAATGATGTGAAACTAAAGAGAATGGAACTTATATAGCATACCATCTCCTTATGTTGGGGAACACAACCATGCGTGAGAATCACGTGATTCTAGGGCGTTTCCAGACACCAACCTCTTGTCTCTTAGTATCAAATTCTCATGGCTAATGTCTTTACCATATAACTGATTAATTAATAAAGTAACAAAAAGGTAAAGTAGAAAAGATTGTCGAGTCTACAAAGACGGAGCTTATAAATAATGGCTTGTACCTTTACCATTATTGGATTGGAACAAACCCAAACCCAACATTTTTGAAGTGCTAACTGCCAAATTTATGTTGATGAACAATAGATTGTATTATTGGATTGGAACTATGGGTGAGAAAATGACAAAAGTAACCATTCATGTATTTTCTATCAGTTTAGTGTTAAATATGATTGAAAAGGAGAATGGGGCCTAAGAAACAGATAAAAAAAGTGATTTTCCCAAATGGGATTATCTTTGGAGGGCAAAGCTTTTTAGCTCTTTGTCTCATTCGATGAACCATTTAAAACAGTCAAGTTGAAATGAGCTTTACCATGAAGATTTTGAGTGGCGTGATTTTAGGATGTCCGATGTGAGTCTGTGACTCCGACTGCGATTGGATTGACGTTGTTAACATCTAGCAATAATGGTTGTTTGCTTCTAAAGCCTTTAGCAGAAGCATAAGAAATGTGACCAAATTTGCACAAAAGTAAATGAAGTGATTAGTAAACTTTGAAAGCAGAGATAGATATGCATAATCTAAGGATAAGCATGTTGGTGATTATTTTTAAGAACCATTTTGCAAGGTGGAATGAGTGCTGAAGGGAAAGTAAGTTTGAGCTATGTTGTGAAAAGGAAGTTCCCCTTGTCCTTTTAAATCCCATCTATTCTTATCTCATAGTATCACACATATCTGCCACAACTTGATTGGCCAGTGAATTAGAATATTCTTTAGTACAAACACATTATTGGTTAAGCCAAACTTAGAATGATGTCCCATGTTTGGAGTGAAGTCCTTTAAGCTCAAAAGAAGAAAAATAAATGTGCGTGTACTAGAGAAAGAGAGTAACCAACCACTTCTTACGAATCAATTGAATTTGTGGTTTAACTTTGTGGATACCCACTACTTCATCTGAAAAAGGGTCTCATTTTGTCTGACTGCTAAAATGTTCACTTCTTCATAATTTCTACAGTACAATGCTTACTCATCTACCAAAATGCCAAGTTCTATTGGTGTACAGGGAAGTTTAGGGGTACCAAATTCAACACCTTCTTCAATTGCTACTAAAGCTACCATCCACCAACAAATAATTGACGTTCTCTGTCAACGCAGAATGTTTCAGCTATACACAGAATCTTTATTGGTTTCTTCGGTTACTCCTTCGGTATGTTCCCTATGCATTTTGGGTGGATGAAATTTGACATCTACTACAACACCATTCTCTTATACTTCTTCTTCTATTGGAACAAACAACAATACCTCGTAATCACCACTAAGTTCATATCTTAATTTTTGTAAAATCCATTTGTTGAGATAACTATATTCAGATTATGCAAATAAATGTACATGTTCTTAGTAGTTTATGTTTTTTTAAGTAATAACAGTGAAATTATTACAATTGTTTTATAGTTTAAAAATATTTTATAAGCAAATTATTACAATTTTGTTTGTACGAACAGTTCTATAAAATTATTTTTAAAATCAAGTTAAGTTTAAAATTAATTCTATTAATTTATGCCTTAATATTCCTATTGTCGTATATTAATTGATAGAGTATTTTTCTTATTATTATATTTGAGATGAATTTGTTGATGTGGTGGTTAAAGTTCTATATGTATTTATTAATACATATATTGGATCTTTATTCAACTCCTTTTATAACAAAATGTTAATAGAAAAAAGATGAACGAACTTTGATGTCTAATTTCTTTATTAAAGGTTTTTTTTTTTTTGTAAAATTTTAACTTTTAAAAAAATAAACATAATATAATTTATCTTCCTTTGTAAATATATTGAATGGAAAAAACATGTGAGCAATATCTCATTTAATTTCCAAGATTATAGGTGTCATGATATGAGAAATTAAGAGTGTTTTTTCTTAAAATAATATCCGAAAATTGCTTTCTCCTTTTCTTTCACTTTCATCTTATTCCTCCCCTTTTCTGGTGGCCCTGACTCAGCATAAGCATTATGCTCTTTTAGAATTAAAAACACCTCTCTTTACCTGAGAAAATAACAGCTCTCTTTAGCAAACTTTTCGAAGTTTGACCCGATTTTTTTTTATAAATATTGAATTTATAATGTTTTTATGAATTATTTTTCACAAAAATTATTATTTATGAGTACTTTTTTGTGTTTAATAAATAGTAAGTGAAATACATTAATATATTAAAGAATTGAAATTAATAAAAATACTATTTGATAAAATAATAAAATACATCTAACAGAGAGGGCGTATATATTCGTATATTGTTGGTTTGACATAGTAATGCAAAAGCAATATATTTTAGTCCCTGTATTTTATAAACTTTACCCTAAATTTTATTTTCTAAAACTTGACTTCTTATTTTTTACAAAATTATTAATATTGGCATCTAATCTCTGCCTGCAATTTTAGTCCTTAATTAGTTTTATCTATTTTTTATTATGAAATATTTGAATATGCAACTAAAAGAAATATTTTTTATGAGTATCAAATTAATTTTTCTTCACTTTTTTGGTAAATTATGAATTTCCTTTGTAACCGTTTAACGTCCGAAATTAAGATCAATAGTTTTCTTTTTATTTTTAAGAACAGTTGAGTTCAAATTGAATGAGAAGAAAAATTTAAACTAAATTATTGGAGATAAATAATAATCACCGTATCTTTAAAAGTATAACTCTTAAACATTTTTTAATGAATTAAAATATGTATTACTTCCTTGATACGTTTAATTAGTAAATATTAAGTATCACAATCAACATTTTTAAAATTAAAATTTGAAAACTTATAAATAATTAAAATTAAGATATTATGAAAAATAAAACACGCCAAAATTATACACGGGACATGATTACTTAAAAGATATATAGGCCCATAAAGCTAAATAATTTTTGGCTCATTCTTCTTGCACCCAAAAAATTGTAATCTATTTTTAAATTTCTAAAATTTCTCTTCGTTGAAAATGAAAGTTTAGAATAAAAAAAAATAAGTTTTAAAAATATAAATCTGGTATAAATTTTTATTTGATGGAAATAAAATTTCAGAATAAAATTAGAAAATCAAAATTTTATTCTATTTTTTTTTTCAGAATACAAAATATACATTCTAATTTTTTTTGAAAAATAAAATCTAGAAACGTATAAGTGTTATAGAAATCTAAATCAGAAAACATTCCATTTTTTTTTCTTACAATGTATTTTAATCTACACCCCTTTTATTTAAGAATATTTTTGTCATTTGATGTAAACATCCCTCATTTTTAAGAGTATTTTTGTCATTTGATAATCCCTTATATTTAAGAATATTTTTATCATTTGATTTGATGTAAACTCAAGTGCAGACAACAATTCATGGGGTGCAGGAAGTAATTGTGATAACTTTTTTACATAACTTGAAAAAAATGGAAACATGAAATACTTGGTGCTGTTATGTTACCACTAACCCGTGTTTGTTAGAATCGATTTCTTGAAGAGAAAAAAAATGGTGATGAGAAAAAATTCCTTGTTTTTTTCCCGCCGTAACTACGTCAGTGCCCGCCGAACCGGAAGGGAGAAGTGAAGGGGCATAATCGCCGGCAATAAATCCGCCGATGGGTCCTCATTGTCACTCTTCCACCCACTCTTACTCCCTCTATTTCTGTGTCGCCGCTAGAAGATTAATGTTGGTTAGGTCTCACTACCATTCTCAATTTGAATGTTAAATTTCAGAATTCCTCTTAGTATTAAATGTTTTAATTCGTTCATGAATTGGTTGTTTTGTTTGTTTCTGTTATACTCTTGGCCTGTAATGAGAATTGGGTATTTGATTAAGCATCCTTACTCGACTGAGAAAGGAGCAAGCTCCTATGAAAACCATACTATATTTTAATTTTTAAAGGGCTTCTAATTTTACACTGATGATAACAAAGCCAGCGTTGGAACAGGGTTAGCCAATTGGTACATCCCTTCATCACTAGTAGCTCTGCTTAACTAATTTGTAGTGTACACATCAGCATCATTTTTACCTCCCAACTCTCTTTTCTCGTTTCTTGCTAAAATTGCAATGTATATCCTACCCAAGTGGCAATGCTTTGATTCCAAAGTTTATTACCAGAGTGCAAGTTTAGAGTTAACCTCTTCCTTTGATCTATCAATTAAAAGAATACAATTTGTAAAAGGAAGGCACTTATAGGTCCCTAGTATGCACATCCAACCTTGACTCATGGTGTGATCCAATCCTTATAAGAAAGTTTTTAGATATCTTGGAATTCTCTCACTGATGGTTATTCCATCACACGTGTCTTGTATAGCTTGCAAATTTAAGTCATGCGAACATCTTTTTGGCATAAAACTAATTAATTCTTCAAAATCCCTGTTTCTTCTTTTAATCTATGTTCAATCATCTTTTTTCAGGAACAAGGACTGAGTTCAAGAGGAGGTGAATTGAACTTTTAAAGATTTTTGCAAATTGATGAGTTATTTTCTTTGAATCAAGATAGTCTTTATGGACGAACAAATTTCAGCTTCAAGAGATGTCAATAATGCTCTTTAATTTCCATGAGCATACAATTAGATGTTTAATTTAGATGCAATGTATAGGAGATAAGAGAAGTAGAAAAACACCAAGTTTTATACTGGTTTACCTTTACAAGAGAGCTAAATCTAGTTACCTAATCACTTCGATTACACTAATGTACTATAGTTTCAAGTTTTGTTAGAAGCTTTAAAAAACAAGAAAATACATCAAACACAACAAGATCTTCTACCTCCACTGGTGAAACACTATTGCAAACAATATTCTTGACAACCCTAGTTAAGATCAAAATCTTGAACCCTACATGATCTTTTACTACCCTTGTAAAATCCTTTTACAAGTAACATCTTGACCAATCTGGTAAAGAACAAATACACCAAAGAAATTAGAAAATGGAACAAGATCACCTTGACAAGTTGCACCACAAAATGAGAAGAAAAGATACAAAGGTGATCTCCAATGTTATTTACTCAATCTATGATCTTGAAGCCTTTGATTCAAGGGACTCCAAGAAACCTTTTTCTAGCTTTTAAAGCTTATTTCAAAGTTTTGAAATGATTCAAAACATTTTCCAAATTGATTGCTCAAAGATAGCTTGATATAGCTTTTATATAAAATTGTCAATTTTAATGGATTAAGATTTGTTTTAACGACAAAAGTTGTTGCCTTGTAGAATTCTAATTCTTAAAAACACGTTTTTAATGGATTAAAGTCAGTAAACCGATTAAAATATCATTTTGATTTATTAAAACAACATAATCATTAGACTTTGAAATGTTTAAGTGAAATTAAAAGATTAAAATGAAGTTTTAATTGATTAAAATGTTCTTCCTTCCAAACCCACCAGACTTCAGAACATCTTAACCTATTAAAAATATTTTTAATCTATTAAAACAATACTTAACATTCACACAAGGCTAAAACACTTCCAAATAAATCACCTATCAAGATTAAGAACAAAGAAACAACTCACAACACATTAAGTACTCAAATTACACTTCAAACTCAAGATCAAACACAAGGTTACCATGTAATCTGAGTAAAAACTATCTTCATCACTTGCATCATCATCATCATCATCATTAACATAGCATATTGTGGTTGGAAACATAAAATGTTTAAGCTTGGAAGCATAAAATCTTCTAGCATGGAAGCTTTAAATCTTCTAACTTAGAAGCATCAAATTTTAAGCTTCAAGTCTCTACATCTACACATTTCCCACAATCTCATAATACAACTCATTTTATTTCTATGTAATTTACACAATTATGAATATCTCCCCTCTCCTTAAATTCCACACATCTAACATTATCTTAGATCTCATAATCCCATTAAATAGATTAGTGAGTTAAACAATACCTTGTTCTCCTACACATTTCCAAACTCCAACAGAAATACCATAAAGATCAATGACATTATCATTATCCCTTGTGGATTTCTTGTACTTGTACCTCTCCAACTTGAATTTTGAACTAGTAAACCAAGTTTTGTTTGTTCTCTTGAACTTCTAGTCCTTCAAAATTTGATCCTTGTCCATCACTGAAAAATAATTCTCCTACTTCTCTTTAAAAATATTAGTATGTAAGCAAAACATTTATAAGTAAACGCTATATTAGTTTACCTTTCAAAGCTATGATTTCTAGATTGTGAGCTTTGCTTGTTTGGATATTATTTAAATCCCTGTCATGGAGCAAAACTGATGCTACTAGGAAGACTTGCAAAAATTTAGATAACATTTGGACTTAGAATAATGGCTCTAACAAAAATGGAGTTTACAATTGAAGAAATCTATAAAATAAACTTTACCACATAATCTAGTACGAACATTTGCAGAATGTTAAATCAAGGAATATTTATTTTTTTAATATCTAAATCGTTTCATTGGTTGTTTGTCATATTTCTATTTTGTTTTTTTCTTGTCTCTGTTGTGCTAGAGCACTGTTGTTGGCTTCCTTTGCTCCATTGTCTAATCAAATGCACTCGCACCACATCTTTTTTATACAGTTTATCACCATTGGGATGGTACAACCCTGTTCATATGTATTGTATACTTCAAAGGAGATTGTACTAATGGATTCCAAACCCATTGTCACACATATGGATCCCAATGCTAAACTTCTACTAAGTCAGGAGGAGCCACTTTCAGATCCCAAGAGATACAAGAAACTGGTTGGAAAATTGAATTACCTCACAATCTCTTGTTCTGACATCTCCTTTGCAGTTAGTATGGTAAGTTTGTTTCTTAATTCTCAACGTGGAAGACATTGAAATGTAGTCATTCACATTCTAAACTACATCAAAGGGATCCTAGGAAATGGTTTGTTTTATGGACACAATAATGATACTTGAATCGTAGGATCCTCAGATGCAGATTGGGCAGACTCATCTTCTGACAAGAGATCCACTTTTGGATATTGTGTCTTTATTTGTGACAACTTGATCTCTTAGAAAAGCATGAAGCAAAATGTAATGACAAGATCCATTGTAAAAGAGAGTATAGAGCGATGACTTCTACATCTTGTGAGCTTATTTGGCTCAAACAGTTGTTATAGAGATGTCTCTCATTTGTGATAACTATGATGCTCTACATATTGTCTTAAATCCATTATTTCTTTGTATGACCAAATATGTTGAGATAGATTGTCACTTCATTTGAAAAAGTTATTTTGGAGACATTATACTCAGTGTGTTTAGTTTCAATGATTAGTTAACACATCTTCATTAAACAATTGTGAAACCCTAGGATTGATTATATAACTTTGTGCATATGATTTATATGTTTCAACATGAGGAAGTTTTAGATATATTATAGATATATATTTTGTATACGGGCTTGGGTCCATTCCTATGTAATGGCGCGTATGGTATTATGTATATATGTTCCTTAGCTTTGCTAAACAAAAACAAGAATATCATATGTCATGAATGTATACCATTTCTCTTCAATAATTTCTTGTATAATATTCTTGATCTTAAAGCCTTTATGTTGGTGCACTCTCTTTTGCATTTTTTTTCTTCATCTTAAAGCTCATATTTGTTGATATAAGCTCTGTCTGATTTCCCATTTCTGTCGAAAGTGTCTCAAGTGCTTAGTGTTGGATATTGTAATCTAATACTTCCCTCTTACCAAGGTCATATTGCCCTGCCAAGAAGTTAATTTTTTTGTCTTCCCTGCTCTCCCATCCTTTTTTAGTGTAGTGTTTGGGAGGAGGATTTGGACCATTTTCTTCCTCTACATATAAAAATATTTATAATTGATTGTGCTTATCCTCTGGCAGCTTCAGGCATCTAAGGCACTGGTGACATTAGTGATACCCTGTAATACTGGAGCAGTTCTGATGTTGTTCTTCACAGGCAGGGAACATAATCTTGGTACATTAATCTTATAGATGATCTTTCCTCCCCGTTGTTGTTGTTTAAGTCTAGTTTCAGAATTATATCAGGTAATGGCCTAGAGTTTGCTGAAGCGAGGCTGTAACTTTGAAGTCAAAATTCACTTCAGATGAACCTCTTTGTTGTCCCATTTTTCTCTTCAAGTGACAAGTTCTTTCCTATCGTTCTTTGGTCTTCTCCTAACTTGTGTGTAGGAATAGCTTCAAGCACAACATGTTTTTATTAATCATGTTAGCATTTTATTTGCACATAATCTTTTAGAAAAGCATTTAATGTGCAGATAACAGTTGTGACCATGCCTAAACTCTTGGATTCCCTTAAGTACATACGAAAATTTATTCGTTTAGCGGGTTATTAAATTAAATTTGAAGTGTTGAAAGCTATGCTGTTGGAAAATATCATAATTCACAAGTGGTTTGCAGCTGCACATGGGCTGTCAACAATATCCAATATACAAAGACATTAAGAGTTTAAGGTTATTTCTTCATTTTTTAAGTATTAGATTACCTAAACTGATATGTAAATTCTTCAGTTAAATTATCTTTTCCATAATAAAGATAGACATTATCTTGTAAATTTTGGATTAGATAATCTAAAATGAAGGTTTTACATCTTGGATTGATCTTTCCACATTACAAAAGTGTTTAAGCTGATGTTGTTGGAATGTAGAAAAAACAACCAGTTTGAAATAGAATGGAGCATATGGGAAACTCAACACTTTTAGGTCTGACAAAGATGAGCATGCAGCTTAGTATTTTTTTATGGGTACAACTAACAGTCATACAGTGTGGGCGATTTCTTCCTGCAACTCCATAGAAGATATGAAATAACAGCTTTGCACTTTTCTTCATCTTCATTGACACCCCTCTTCTGAACTCTAGGATTTGGAATGTATTTTCTTGGCGTATCTTCCAAACTCTATAATTTAAAATACAATATTCTGAATTCTAGAGTTCATAAGGAATTTTTTAGGTTTGAAAATACATTCTGAATTCTAAAATTTAGAATATAAAATTATATTCCGAATTTTAAAGTTTGGTTTATGGATTATATAATTCAAAAATTAAAAAAAAACTTGGCACCTTTTTGAAGGATAGTTTTGGAATAAAAAGATTTGTGGAGGTGTGGAAGAAACCATGAAGGTGGAGGAATGTGAAGTGCAAATTTATGCTAAATTAGTTTTTGAAACAATGGTCCAACAAAACTTTGTTCTAGGTGTCATCATATTTTATGGGGGTGTTTCTTCGTACACCCCAACAATTTTCCCTCTGCACGCATCATTTCCGAACAAAACTATTTTACCCCTTTCAAAATAATTTCTGGATTTCTCTTTCTGGAATGTTTCCATAACATACTTTTCATTTTATGAATAAAAAACATGTGTTCTGAAAAAAAAAATTGAAATAACTTTTTGTTTTCTGGATTTTTTATTTTAGAAACACTTTTTGTTTATGGAATACTCCTATTTTAGAATTATCAAGAATAATTTGGATATTTAAAAAAATGTAGGAGGACATGAAAGAAAATGTACAGGAAGAAAAGCCCTACTCTATGATGGTCCAATTTCTTACTTGGCTTTTATTAATCTATTATGATTTATGAATATTTGCAACAGTAGAGTGAGGCTTTGCAACGATGTAAACAGAAAAATTGGAGATCATTTTGCATTTTTGAGAGCAAAAAGTTATTGCATTGACAATGCTTGTAAATTGAATTTTAATGGGTGATTTTATTGATGATTTATACTTGCTAAAGTTTTGATTTATTTATAACAAGACTATGAATTTTTTTTCTCACAGTACTATTTAGAGTAGGAATAAAGTGGAATGTTACGAATTCCCTCCATTGAAACATGAACTCACGTGCGATTGGTATCAGTCAATCACATTAGTGCATTGTGGGCGTGATGAAGTCAGCAGGTTTTTTAGCCTCCTTATTGGCTTGTGGCCAATGCCAAACAGAGAAATAGATTCTGTGTGAACTGGGCTTATCTCTTCAATTTAATTTATTAAAAACCAACACTTAACTGGGATAAAACACGACCAGTTACAGTGTAAGGGAAAAGTAGAAACCTTAAAGAACAAAGGGAACGAAAATGTTGACACCGGTGTTATGCAACTGTTGATGTGATGTATGTATATATATATAATAAAAATAAATTTATAATTAAATAATATAAAAATATTAGAATAGTAATATTATTAATTGTTAGGTGGAGGTATAAAATAAAGTTGGATGTCAACTCTAAAACAACAAACTGTATTAAGAAAGGCGTTAGAAAATGAGAGTATAATAAAAAAATCTAAACATAATTTCACTACAAATATTGAATTTGTTAAATTTAAAATTTATGTTTTACTTTAAGATTTCTCATTTCATCGTTTCAAAATTCAGCAGCTTATATTTTTAAATCATTGCTATTTTTTAAATTTTACTCCTTTCCTACTTAACCTTTACTTTATTGTTCTGATAATTTAAATATATTTAATTTGATTATGTTTTTTTTAAAAAAGCTTCCAACTTATAATTTTTGAATACTAAATAGTTTTTTTAATCATCTATCTTTTTATTTTTTTTTATTTTTTTTAACTTGGAATGTTGACTTGTAGTATTTTATACCATACATTTGAAAAACATGGGTTCAGCCGAATAAGATACTCTATGGACTACATATTTCATTTTCTTTTTTATTTTGGTATTTGCATAAGCCTATTAGTTAAAATTTTAGAATAAACTCAAATCAGAAGTAATGATAAAGAAAAATCTTCTTGAATTATCTGGTATTCAAAAAAATTAATAACATGTCTATTGATGATTTTTTTTAATTAGTTTCTTATCTTAAAAAAATCAAGTCATGAAAAAATCTATCATTGAAGATATCTGTTTAACACACTTAGTTTTATCAATTTAAGAAAAAAATATAAAAAATAATTCCTTCAAAGTAAAAACACAAATTTTCAAATAAAATTAAAAAAATTCTTAATAAAATTTATTTAAAATATAATTGAATAAAAATATATGTAATTTTTTTAAGGTTTCTTAATATTTCAAGATTACAAATAAATGGTTTAAGAACTCCTATTAAAAAATGAAAAATATATTTAACTTCTTCTTAAATTGAAATTAGTTTGTGCAGGAATTAATTTCTAGAAGTTATTTCCTATTAGTTTCAAAAAATATATATATTTAGATTTAAAATAAATAAATAAATGAGTTAATTACAAATATCATCATACACAGTGTGAATTTAATAATATATGTACTTAGGTGATTATTATTAAGGTTCAATGCAAAATTTAGTAACTCGGAGAATATTCAATTTGATCATAGACCTACATATAAGAACTTTATGTTGTTCCCTTTAAGTATAAAATTATACCATCTTGGTTTCTACTATGTACTTCTAGTCCCCTATGAATTTCTAAGTTTGTTCTTACAACACATTTTTAATCTATTTTTATATTTCTAACACATTCCTAATTTACTCCCTACACTTACATAATATATTCTTAATTTGGTCTCTTACGTGCAGGTACTATATAAAGAAAGTGTTACAGGCACAGAAATCAATTAAAAGTTTGTTACACATATAGGGAGCAAATATTAAGAATAAATAAATACAAGAATAACAGTTTCAGAATTAAATGAATAATGCTTTAATAAATTTAAATCTCGCCATATGCAAGGAGAATAAATTATATCTTTAACTTATTATAAATATTAATAATTTTTTAATAATTATATGATTAAATATATTTTTCGTCTATGTGAAATATTAATGGTTCAAACTTTATATATATATCACTTGTAATAAGAAAACGGTAAGGGTCTAGAAAATAACCTTGGAGTAGAAGTGGTATATTTTAAATGATACCTGAAAATTTTATTATTAAAATGAAAATGACATATAAATAGAAAATTCAGGTTTCATTTTAAAAGAACCACCATCACCCTAAAAGTTTCCTTTTTCCATTCTCTCCCTTCTCTCTAACATTCTGATCTCCTCGCTTATCAGTTTGGCGATCGGAGTCTGTCATTGGACTCCTGGCAGCGAAGACTACAAGACTGCCCGATCAGAATCTCTGATAGAGTAAGTTCAATTTTTACCCTTCTCTGTCTAAGTGTATGCATGTGCCTCTTTTAGTTTTAGGATTAGTCTTTAGTAGATCAGAGTCTTAGAGATATAGTTAGATTTTTTTATCAGGACTCTATGGTGCAGGTTAAGCTACTTTTGAAGATTTTGGTAGGTTTGGAGCTCTTCGTGAGCATATGCTCAAGTAAAGGTAAGGGAAGCTAGTTTAAAATCTTCAATAGAACCCTAGGTTAGAAGATTT